>NHCFI00100__coassemble_1657_pt1 | contig 15889 bp, 16 predicted proteins | sample NHCFI00100__metabat2_low_PE_009 | metagenome-assembled genome bin NHCFI00100 | reverse complement strand
GCTCCGATATAACAACATTTTTGGTTGGTTTCTTTTCTGTTTTCATTATTTCTTTTCCCAAACCAAACATGGACTTTTCACCCGTTGGCACTTCAACACTTTTCATGTGTACTGATATGGCGAGAGAATATAAAAAATTAAGTAAAGAACATGGGCAAGTTAAAGAAAAATATAGTGGTCTTGTAGAGCGATTTAATGAAAATGTAAATGATTATAATGAGTTGCTTGAAGAAAACAAGTCTTTAAAGTCTAAAATAAGCGATTTAAAGCGTGATGTGAGTTTAATCTATGAAAGCACTAAGGAATTCCTTAAGGAACGTACAGACGGCTTAAAAGCCTTTAAAAACGTTTTTAAGGGGTTTGTAGACAAGGTAAAGGATAAAACAGCACAATTCCAAGAAAAACACGATTTAGAACCTAAAAAGAACGAATTTGAACTAACTCATAACCGAGAGGTAAAAAAAGAACGAAGTCGAGATCAGGGAATGAGTTTATAAAATAAAAAAAGCACCTGAAAAGGTGTCTTTTTTTGATGGTTTTGAACTTGTTCTTTCTTATCTTGATAGAGTTGACAAAGAAAAATATGGGATAATGACTGCTGATTTTGAAGAATTAACTTCCTTTTATGCAAAAAGTTATGAATGGATACTTGAAAACTTAGATTTCGTCATTGGATTAAACAATGTAGCTGTAAGAGGTAATTATAATTCGTTCAAAAAAGAAAACAAAACGTATGAAGATTATCTTAAACTTTTTAAGGGTAACAAATTAGGTTGGATGATTAAAGATGAACCATTTAGTTTACTGATTCAGAGTTTAGATTCAAAGAAAAGAAATGCTATACAGCATTTTGATAGTGAAATTGACTATGTCACGCAGAAAATAGTATTTAGAGATAGAGATAATATTCAAAGTATGTATCTCATTGATTTTGCTTCGCTTTGTATTGATAACTTTGAATTAATGTTTTATATATTAGAATTGGTGTATAACTTGAGAAAAATCCACTACCTAAAGCAACACTTTGTCCCCCATTTTAAGGAATTTTCGTTGCCTGATACTCCACGAACACAAACAAAGCCAGAAAAAGTAGGAAGAAATTCTCCTTGTCCATGTGGTAGTGGGAAAAAATATAAGAAGTGTTGCTTAAAATAATCATTTCACTTTAGCTAATAACTTCCTTCTTTATTCTATAAATAGTTTGTCTAGTCACATTGTAGTCTTTAGCAATCTTTGAAATAGCAACACCATTCTCAAGATCCTCAACGATGCTTTTATAAACAAGGCGACGTTGGGGATCTTTTGTGTCTGCGCTGTATAACTTAGGACGTCCTTTATAAACGCCATTCGCTTTAGCAATCTTGATTCCTTGTGCCTGACGTCGTTTAGATTCTGTACGTTCCTGCTCGGCAATCATGGCCAATATCTGAATAATCAAATCTTTAATAAATTTATCCAGGAGAGGATTTCCAATTGCTTCAGCCATGATTGGTAAACTAGTGATAATTAGTTGCACATTTTTCTTTTTGAGATAATTGACTGAGTCAATGATTTCGTCATAATTTCTGCCTAATCGATCGATTGCCTCGACAATAAAAATATCTTGTTCTCGGACAAAATTTAAAGCTTCCTGGAAAATCGGTCGATGAGTGATCGTTGCTCCAGATTGTTTCTCGATGAAAATTTTTTCTGCGCCGAACTTTTTCATTTCTTCAATTTGTCGTTGTTCATTTTGATCAATCGATGATACTCGAATATAAGCAACTTTCAATTTTTTACCTACTTTCTCGATCTATTTAAAATACACCCTAATCATACACTTAGAAACTAGATTTTTCAATGATCGACTAGTGTCTATTTAGGGTACACTACCTTGAAAAAGTAAGAAAACACCTAGGTTTCATTTAGGTGTTTCCACATTTTTTTCTTCTATTTTATTAAGGTAACGATAAATAGTTGTTCGAGAAACATTCCACCGTTCAGCAATTGTTTTGATAGGTGTTCCGCTATCAACTAATGTTTTCAGTAAGTCTAAGTCTTGCTTCGTTAATTTTTCAGGACGACCGCCAAAACGTCCTCTTGCACGAGCAGCTGCTCGTCCTGCTGCAGATCGTTCCAATATTAAGTTGCGTTCAAATTCTGCAAACGCAGCGAAAAGGTGAAACATAAGTTGACCAGTGGAGCTAGATTTATCCATTGTGATATTTTCTTGAAGACTATGGAAACTTACACCACGTTCATTCAATCGATTGACGATCGAAATCAGATCTTCCATATTTCTTCCTAGACGATCTAAACGCCAAACTACGAGAGTATCTCCAGAACGAACAAAATCTATGGCCATTTCTAATCCTGGTCGATTACTTTTTGCTCCACTCATATGATCGGTAAAAATTTTCTCACAACCAAATTTTTTTAAACTATCTTCTTGTAAATCTAAATTTTGTAATCCAGTAGACACTCGAGCGTATCCTATTTTCAAATAATCACTCCTTATTAAAATCTATTGTACCATAACTTTATTTTTATGGTTTAAATGAACATAGATTGATTTATGGGTTTATGAACACTAAAAGTATAGAAAAATTTAAATTTAAGGTGAAAAAATGAAGTGTCCATAAACGGGTGATTTTCTGGACACTTCATCTCGATCACCCTAATGTATCATTTAGGTTTAGAAAGTATCAAAGAGGTAAAATCACGAGGTGGTATCTGTATTGCCAAATTCTTATTATAGAATTTGATAATACTTAATTTATGTTCTAAAAAAGTTCTTCGATTTTTTTACAAAAAGAAAAAGCGAAGAACTTTTTAAGATATAATAGTAGTAAATATATCTACTGTTAGGAAGGAGAAAAACGGTTTGAAAAAAATAGATTTGCATATCCATACGATTAGCACTGTCAGTGATTCTAAAAAATTTTTATTCTCCATAGAAAAATTAAAAGAATATGTATCAACCAGGAACCTTGATGCCATAGCTATTACAAATCATAATATTTTTGATATTGATCAATTTGATCAAATCCAACAAGAATTAACTATTCCTGTTTTCCCTGGTGTTGAGGTTGATCTTGAAAATGGTCATATTTTAGTCATATCAGATAATTGTCTGTTCAATATCCAAGATTTTTCAGAAAAATGTAAAAAACTAGGTTCCTATATTAAAGATCAAAACTCGACCTTAACATTGGAAGAATTTTATAGTGTTTTTCCAAGAAAAGAACTAAAAAAATATCTATTGATTCCTCATTATATGAAATCACCAGAAATCTCTGACTCTGTGATTAAGGATTTGTCTCAACATTCTAAAATTACTACCGGAGAAACAAGTTCTGTTCGAAAATTTGTGGAACTTTTAAACAAAGAAGACGACCTTATACCAGTTTTTTTTAGTGATCAGCGTATGTCTGAAGACCTTGTAAATCATAGTATGCAGCAAACATACATCAATGTCTCTGAAATAAACTTTGCCGCTTTAAAATATACTTTATCTGACAAATCAAAGGTTGCCTTGTCTTTGAAAGAGGGAAAGGATCTTTTTAACTTAACCGAAAAAGTCGTAGCTTCTACGGGATTAAACGTTTTGATAGGTGAACGTTCATCAGGTAAGACCCATTTGTTAAATGAGATAGCTGAATCAACAAGTAATACAAAGTATATCAGACAATTTGAGTTAGTTGAACGAAGTGACGATGAATCAAAAGAGAACTTTAATCGACAACTCTTAAGAGATGAAAGTCTATTTACAGAAAACTTCCTAAAAGAATTTAAGGATATTTTAACACTTGTTCTTCCTATTGATCCGAAACAATCAGAATCTAATGTGAATAAATATTTACGCTCATTGATTAAGAACGCCGAAAGCACTGAAAAAAAGGATTCTTTTGCTAAAGCTAAATTATTCTCAGAGACACCTTATAAACCGAAATCTTTGGACACGCTGGACGAATTGATAAAATCTATCCAAATTCTTATTGATAATCAAGAATATTCGAGTATCATTTTTGAAGAATTACCTCAGGAGTCATTGATAAAACTCCTAAATCGATTAGTCGGTGAATATAGAAAAATCTACCTGAGTAATTTTATTAAGGAGAAGTCAAATTCATTAATTGCAGATATACAAGGGGCTTTACAACTCAAAACTAGGATTCAACGAGTATTTGATATAGATTTTTCCGATATTGCAAAGGAAACTCTAATGATCAATGAGTTCAATAACATAACAAAAGAACTACAAAAAGATAAGATCTTGGACGAAACTGAAATTTACGATTTTACAATCAGAAAATCCAAACGACCTTTTAAAGGTGCCCAAGAAGTGCTGAACATTATTAAAAAGCAAACTTCCTTTATTGAAGTCTTTAAATTTTATGATCACCCATTTGACTACCTACAAGCTTTAAAAAACAAAGATGTTTTAGAACATTCTGATTTTGTAAAATACTTTGTTAAAATACAAATTGAGATATTAAACAAAGATTTGAATCCCGTTTCTGGGGGGCAACGAGCAGAATATAATTTTCTCAGAAAAATAGAAGATTCACTCAAATACGATCTACTCCTTATTGATGAACCTGAGTCTTCTTTTGATAATATGTTTTTAAACAACAAAATAAATACAGTTCTACAAGAAATCTCTAAACATATTCCTGTTTTTGTCTCAACACATAATAATACAATTGGCGCATCTATAAAACCTGATTTTATTTTGCATACTCAAAGAACTTTAGTACTTGACGAGCCCGTATTTAACATATATTACGGCTATCCTACTGATAAAAAATTGTACGCATCTAACGGTCTTTCCGTAAACAATCTGTCTGTACAATTGAATTGCCTGGAAGCAGGCGAACAAACATACAAAACAAGGAGAGATACTTATGAAATACTTGAAAATTGATGACAATAAAGGTTACTTTTTAAGAGAAAATGCTTGGGTGCCAATTGATCAAATCATCAAAGAAGATATCTTCGAATTAATTTCTCTAGCCGTTTTACCCAAAGACGGAACTACATTTGAAATGGATGAATTTTCAGAAGAAAAGCTACAACATGGAGTTCATAAAATTATTTACAAGAGTATTCATGATAAACTATTTGAACTAATTAAAGATAAAGAAAATATCCAAGATAGTGTAAATCAACAATTTGCGTCTGCATTACAAAAGTATTCGACGAACTAATTGATTCATAAAATGATTAAATCTTTGCAGGTACCAGTAAAAAGCTTAATACTCACTAAGCACATAAATAACGAGAACCTAAAAATTAGACTAAAAATCTAGTTTAAAAGTTGGGATTAGTATGGTAACCCAGATAAAAATAAAGGTAAATTAAGTAACCGAATCTTTGAAGCAACAAGAAAAAAATCACTCAAAAATAGTTGAGTGATTTTTTTCTTGTATACAGATTTATAGTTTGTGCCAATTAAAAATTAAATTTTTTGTCATTTAAAAATAAAAATGACAACTTGGGTTTCTAAGAGGTCAACAGAGTTGGGCAACATGATTTTAAAAATGATCCAAATTTTTGAATTTTAAAGGAGTTTTTTTCTATGGCCAAAATTGGATATGCTCGAGTAAGCAGTATTGATCAAAATTTAGATCGACAATTAGAATTGTTATCAAAGTGTGATAAAATTTTTACTGATAAGGCAAGTGGGAAAGATACCAATCGTGAAGGATTTCAAGAAATGATGAAATTCATACGTGAAGGTGATATTGTCGTTGTGACAGAATTAAAACGTCTTGGTCGAAATAATAAAGAGCTAACAGAAACAATGAATTTAATTCAGCTGAAGAAAGCGACACTGGAAGTTTTGAATTTACCAGCTTTAACAGGAATTATGGATGATAACTTGCGTCGATTACTTAATAATTTAATTATTGAGTTATATAAGTACCAGGCTGAAGAGGAAAGAAAGTATATCAGAGAAACACAGAAGCAAGGAATTGCGCTTGCTAAAGCAAAAGGGAAATATAAAGGAGGAAAACCAAAGTATCGAGAAAATGATCCTCGTCTTCAGCTGGCTTTTAAATTATTTTTGGATGGTTGTACAGATAAAGAGGTTGAGCAACAAACTGGAATTAACAGAAGGACGTTTAGAAGATACCGTATGAAGTATGGTATTACAAGAAAAAAAGAGAAAGATGAATCACAAAACTATCCGAAGTTTGACCAAAAAGAGTTTTGAATGAGCGATATAACATTCATTAGAATTGATTAATACAGTAGACTTAGTAGAAAAAAGGAGAAGAAAGCTCATGAATGAATTAGTAGTTGAGATAAAGGATTTAATTTCTTCAAAAACAGAAGGTGGTTATTGGGATTTTAAACGTAGTTGGCACAAAGACGATGTATCATTATTGCATGATATAATTTGTTTTTCTAACAATTTAGAAAATCGCGATTGTTATATAATAATTGGAGTAGATGAAAATGATGATTTCTCCTACTATCCTTTGGATAATGATACACACAGAAAAAATAATAATGAATTAGTAACTTTTTTAAGAGATAAAAAGTTTACCGGGGGAATAAGACCAACTGTAATTTTAAAGCATTTGGAAGTTAATGGTAATAATTTAGATGTAATAATAGTAAAAAACACTTTAAATACTCCATATACTTTAGATGAAGATTTTCCTTCTAATAAAAATAATAAAAAATTAAGAGCAAGATATGTTTATACTAGAATCAATGATGCTAATACACCAAAAGATAAAAATGCTGATTTAGACAAAGTAGAATATCTATGGCGTAAGAGGTTTGGAGTATATTTAGATATAAGTGAGAAGTTAAATATATATTTGTCTGAAATTGACAATTGGATATATGATGATAGCTTAGCGAAGTGTTACTATAAGTTTGATCCATTATTTACAATAAAAATAAATGATACCGATGAAGGAGAAGGAAGACAATTATTTTGGAATAAGCTATTTACAGATGATCGAAATTTCCGGTGGGAACAATTTACTATTTATTATGCCAACGTTGAATTGTATCAAAATTTTGTTTCATATCTTGACGGTTCCCGCCATTTAATTGCAATTCCTAAATCTAAATTAGTTTACAGAAACCATTATGCTGATAAAAAGAAGGTATATTTTTATGAACAAGACTCTATTCAATATAAAGTAAATAATATCTTAATAAAAAATTATGCTGATGGTACAGAGAGTAATTATCTATTATCTGTTCTCGATGAATTTGTGATCACGTTTAGTGACAGTAATATTAGTAGTGATTTCTTTAATTATTTAAATACTAATATGGAAATATTTGATTCATGTTCTTATCCTGAAGAAATTCTAAGGAATCATTATCAATTAGATTCTTATGAAAACAAGGAATTTGTTAATGCAAAAAAAATAAAATGGATATTTGAAAATAAATATTCAAAAAATTGATTGATTACTAGAGTAGAGGGAAAAAGAATGAATTGTAAAAATATAAAGTGGATTATTTATGGATCTTTTGTCGGGATAATAATTGTATTTATCATATTGCTAGGTGTATATAATATAGGGGATGGTTGGCTAGGTTTTTGGGGTGGTATTTTAGGATCTGGCTTAGGAGTAGTAGGGGCAGTCTTTATATTAAATAAACAAATTAAGCAGGATAAGAAATCTAAAATAGATAATACTTTTTTTAACCTTTTAGATATGTTTAATCAGTTAAAAGAAAGAACCGTTAATGAGGAATTGTTTATTAATTATTATGCTGACTTACAGAAATATGCAGTATTGCAGATAAAAGAAATAGGTACTAAAAAAGTTTTGAATAATCAAGATGTAGTAAGGAATTTAAAAGAACTTTATTTATTATATATTGAAGAAATAAAAATGAGATTAGAAAGTAAAAATATTGATGTAAGCGAAATTCCTGATAATTTGGATTGGAAAATAGGATATCTAATAAATCAATTGAGTCTATTCTTTCCAAACAAAACAAATGATGAGTTGAAAGAATTTCATTTTATTAGTGTAGATTTAACTAACGCAGCAGTTCAATTACCGCCTTTAATTGAGCGGATCAAAAGTGAACACTATAACAGTAATTATTCATATTCATTAATATCAGAGTTAAAAAGCATATATACGACGGCTGAAAATCTTAACATTGGAGACGAAATTAGAAAGCAGTTGCAACCAGTAATAATAGAAATATCAAAGTATGAAAATACAAATGATTTTTCTCTGATCTCGTCGAATGAAGATAGAGAAATAATAGTTACGAAAGTTTCTGATATTTACTATTCTAGATTAGTCTCTTATTTCAAATTAACGCATAGAATAATAAAATATATAAACGATAATGTGGACGATCCAACTGAAAAGAATGAATATATTGGTTTTTTTAGATCAACAATGGATGAAACAGAAATGTTAGTTATTTTTTATAATTCATTTTTTAGTGAAAAAGGAGAAGGGTTAAGCCATCAATTATCCAAAATTCCTTTTTTCGGTAAACCTGGAGAACTTGGAGAAAATGATGGATTTGTGCAACATTTCAATAGACAAAAATTATTGTGGCCGGAAGAAGATTTAGAGATCATGAGAAGTTATGAATAAGCAAAAACAACTTTCTTATTGAAAGTTGTTTTTGCTTATTTAGGGTACACTCTAAAGTTACAATTTTATGAGAATTTCAAAATTTTCGTATATTTATATTTACGTATATTTAAATATGCTATATAATTTAAATATAGAAGAAAAAGGAAGTGTATATCAGTATGAATATTATAGATATAAATAAAATAAAAGAACTGATTGAATCAGATATATCTTCTTATGAAATTGAAAAAATTACTGGGGTTAGTAGAGTAACTTTGTCGAAATATCGAAGTGGCTCCGCAGATATAATGAATATGTCTTTACAAAAAGCTTTAGAACTAAATAAATTTTGGGAGGAATATCAAATGACTACAAAAAAAGAAAAAATCGAGGATTATTTAGAAAATTATTCGAAAACAATGAGTACATCGATGGATGAAATGTTTGATTTATTTAAAACGGATGTTCGTGAATTGTCACAAGAATATAAAAAAGGTGAAGCTTATGTCTACACTGTCAAAGAATTAAGAGAAGAATGCGAAGAAAATGACGATCAAGAAAGATTATTACAATTAAAAGGCCATAAAGATGACGAAATTGTGATAGATACAATAAACGGATATATGTATTTTTGTTAGGGATGACAAATATAGGTAGAGATCTTATTTCTTTGGAAAATAAGCGAAATAAAGAATGGACAATCATTGCCTTGAATCATTTTTCAAAAGAGCTAGTTGGTTTTTTATCTGAAGAAGCTTCAGAGGATAATCTACAATTTACTCAAAGAAGAGATGAGCTAGGATTATTTACAGAGATTGAAGTAAATAGAATCATTAAAGAAATTAATCGGTTAAATAAAAAAGAGAATATGATCCATAAAACTTTTGAAAAAAATGGTAATGAAGATTGGTTATCCGGAAAGTACTTTGATTTTAAAAAGTCTAAAGTCGAATTTGAGTAACCAAAGCTAAATTAAGGTGAAATCTCAATTTCGTGTGTCCATATGAAGATTCTAAGACATTTTACAAGTTTGTTGACCTACAATTGGTTTACTAGTTCTCTGAGATCAAATAAGTAGAATACCTATTAGTCAGACAATTAGTCTGACTTTTTTGCTATTTTAGATTGTTCCCCTTTACAAACGGGAACATATGTTTGTATAATCGTTTTGAAATGGGGGAGAACGTTATGCTTGATTACTCGAAAGAGCCAGTAAATGATTACTTTTTGATTGATATGAAAAGCTTTTACTCAAGCGTTGAGTGTATCGAGAGAAATTTAGATCCATTGACAACTGAATTAGTCGTCATGAGTCGTGCTGACAACACTGGATCAGGGTTGATTTTAGCTTCTTCACCAGCTGCGAAGAAGAAGTATGGTATTTCTAATGTCAGTAGACCAAGAGATTTACCACAACCATTTCCTAAAAGCCTGTATGTTGTTCCGCCACGTATGAATCTTTATATTAGGAGAAACATGCAGGTAAACAATATCTTTAGAAAATATGTAGCAGACGAAGATTTATTGATCTATTCGATCGATGAATCGATTTTAAAAGTGACCAGATCACTGAATCTTTTTACAACTGAAGGAACACGAAGTCAACGTAGAAAGAAGTTAGCTCAAATGATCCAGGAGAATATTAAAGAAGAGCTAGGATTGATTGCTACGGTAGGAATTGGCGATAATCCAGTTTTGGCTAAACTTGCGTTAGATAATGAAGCAAAGCACAATAAAGGGTTTGTTGCAGAATGGACGTACCAGAATGTACCAGAAAAGATTTGGTCAATTCCTAAAATGACTGATTTTTGGGGCATTGGATCACGAATGGAAAAAAGACTGAAGAAAATGGGAATTATGAGTATTAGAGACCTGGCTAACTGGAATCCATATATTATCAAGAGCCGTTTAGGTGTAATCGGTTTACAGCTATACTTCCATGCTAATGGGATCGATCGAACAGATATAGCAATCCCACCAGAACCGACAAAGGAAAAATCATATGGAAATTCACAAGTGTTACCACGAGATTATACTAGAAGAAATGAAATCGAGCTGGTGGTAAAAGAAATGGCGGAACAAGTAGCGATACGCATTAGGCAGCATAACTGTAAAACAGGTTGTGTCCATTTACACATTGGCACGTCGATCTTAGAAACGAGACCAGGGTTTTCACACCAGATGAAGATCCCTATAACAGATAATACAAAGGAATTGCAGAATTATTGTCTTTTCTTGTTTGATAAGTATTATGAAGGACAAGAAGTAAGGCACGTTGGAATAACCTATAGCAAGCTTGTGTACACCGATTCGCTTCAGCTGGATTTATTTAGTGATCCACAAAAGCAAATTGACGAAGAAAAATTAGATAAAATTATTGACAAGATTCGGCAAAAATATGGTTTTACGTCAATTGTACACGCTTCTTCAATATTAGAAGGCGCTAGAAGCATTACTAGAAGCACACTTGTTGGTGGGCATGCAGGAGGGAATGGGGGGCTAAAAAATGATAGAGTATAATGATCGTGGAAGACTTAAATGGGCAGGATTCTATTTGTCCGACCACACGGAAGTGATCGATGCGGAAAATGCGGAACGTTCCAATCATAATTTAGCAAAAGAACAAATGACGACTGAAGAGATTTCGGAAGTATTGAACGCTGCTGTCATTAAGAGAAAAATTGTTTGTATCCAGAAAGAAGAAAGAGACTCTGAAGGATATTATCCAGACGATATTATCGGGCAAATAAGAGGATATGATGAATTAGGAATATTTGTGGGAAATCATAAAGTTCACTATGGTGAAGTACGCCATGTTGAAATCCAGGAGTTAGATAAATGGAGTCAGCTATAAATATCATTCAACAGTACGAATAGCACTATATTTGCTATGAAGAATTATTAGAAGAAATTTGGGGATATGGGCAACAACTAATTAACCAAGTGGGACTTGATTGCTTTACTTTTTATGTGGAAGCTAGTGCAGAGTATCATAGTTTACAATACTATATTGCACCTTATGAAAAGAGTTAGAAGAGGACTTAGAGAGAAATCATACATTGCTAACGAACATTACAACAAATTAAAGTAGAAATAAAGTTAAGAAGTATGATAACATATTATTGCGTTTGCAATAATATAAGAAAGTAGGCTTACACACGATGTCTATCAATACTTTTGTTTACTCGCATCCAATTAATGTTTACATTATCAAGTATCTAGGAATAACTGTAGAGCAGTTTTGTGAGTTATATGACTACCCTCAAGGTACGGTTGCAAGCTGGGTTACTCGACAACGTAGAATCAAATCACTACCTGCTTCATTCATTTATGATTTAAGCCTTGCAGCAAGCTTAAACATGTCTGATATCTATGAAAAATTATTGATACTAGAAAATGAATACGATCAATTTAATTTCAAACAGCAACAGAAAAAGAAGAAACACATAGATTAATACTGAAATGAAAAATATCATATATGGTTAAAAAGGAGATTTTTCTCCTTTTTAACCATATATCTCTTTAAATACTTAATAAAAATCTATTTTAATAAATAAAATACGAAAGGGGAAAAAGAGAAAAATCTCTTTTTCTCTTTTTAATTAATGAATTTCTCTTTTTGAATATTGGTAATTATTCTTTGAGCACGTTCGTCATAATTATTTTTTAGATAGAATTCTGCCATTTGCCTTACTGTTTCATATTCTTTAGTACCGTCAAAATCACTAAATATTTCGATTAGACTTTTTATATCAGGATCTATCTTAATTGTTCTTCTATCTTTAGCAGTCCACTCTTTTTTGTTTTTCTCAGTAGATCCTGCATTATCTTCATTATTAATTCTGGGAGTTTCTACAATCCTTTCTACTTTAGGACGTTCTTTTTTTTCACGCTTAGTGAGTGCCATTTCTTTTCCTCCTTACGCTAATTCGAATTGTGCTAAATCTAATTCTCTTGATAGCTTAGTCAACTTGTTTCCGTTCAAATATTTTGGAGAATAAATGTAGTCTTCAGGTATATCTCCATATTGTTCGAATAATTGAATTCTCTCTTCAATTTCGGTAAATATATCAGCAAAAAGTGCAAATACCTTCCTATCATGATAATCGACAACTGAAACACCGTATTCTGGATATTCTTCTAAACGTTTTTGATTATTGACTATTGCATTAAATGTGAAATTCTCGCCAAATGCTTCCTTTGTATTTTTGATAATTGACTCATGTAATTCTCTTTTTGGTTGAAGTAAAAATGGCAGCAAGCCTAATACTTCACCTTTAAAATCATTACCGAAATCGTCAATCAACGTTTGTAAATATTCATTGATAATATCTAGTGAACCTTCGAAAGAGTAAGTCTTAGTTTCCTGAGTAATAACAAAATAATCTGCACATACCATCGCATTATCTACTTTGATATCAGTACTAGGACCAACGTCTATCCAAATATAGTCATAATCATATTTAATCGTTTCTAATATATTGGAAAAATGAAATGTTCTTTTTTTCTTATACATTGGGTCATTTTCTTTTGGATAAAGATCTTCTAATAAATCACCAAAATCAGCCATATCACGCCCCCCAGCAATCATATAAAGATTGTCTGTAAGCTTAACTGTTGCTTTAGTTAAAGCTTCTTTATCCCCATTCGAATAATCCTTAATAGATTGATAAATGGTTGCTGGAAAATTTTTATTAAATGTCTTCCCAATTAAACTTGTTGCATTTGCTTGTATATCCCAATCAATTATAAGAACTTTTCTATTAAATTGAGGATTTGGAAGTGTTGCAACTAATGCTTCTTCTGTTGTAGATGTAGTTTTACCAACCCCGCCTTTTTGATTGGCATTAATTATTGTAGTTCCTTTTCTTTTCATACTTAGCCTCCTATAAAATGTATTTTTTCTCCTAAAATCATTTTATCATGGTTAAAGATTTAAATCTATAGTAAAATGTAATTAGGAGAAATTTTCCAATTTATTATTATTGTTAAGCAAAATAATTAAAAAGGGGTTTTTTCTCTTTTTCTCTTTTTCTCCTTTTTCAGAAGTACGTCAATACATTAGGAGAAAAATCTCTTTTTCTCTTTTTCTCTTTTATCTAAACAGCTATTATATAGCAATCCTATAAAGAGAAAAGTCTCTTTTTCTCTTTTTCTCTTAAGAGATTTTTCTCCTAATTATTATTACTAGATAGCACCTATAACCAAGGAGTAATTTCTCTTTTTCTCTTTTTCCCCCAAAATCTTTTTTGCTTTATACCGTTTACAATTAATAGATTAACCAAGTATAGTTAATATGATTAACGCGAAAAGAAAGAAATATATATAGAACCGAGGAGATTTAAATGCAAGAATTTAATTTTATCACTGCTCAAGAAACATATCGTGCGCTATATTATCAACTACCAAAAGTCCTATTTACTTCTCCCCTTTATAAAGACATGAGCAATGATTCAAAAATAGCTTATGCAATGTTACAGGATAGATGTGAAGCGTCTATTGAGAATAACTGGATTGATGAGCAAAACAGAATTTTTTTTATTTTTACCCGTGCGGAGTTAATGGACATTTTAGGTTGCAAGGAAAATAAAATATCTAAGATAAAAAAGGAATTGAAATCTAAAAATCTTTTGTTCGAGAAACGTACACCTCCCAAAAAACTACCAAATGGAGAATGGTTAAATTTACCAAATAGACTATATCTTGGAAAGCTAGAAGTTACAGCAGAAGACGTCTTTGTGCATACTAATACTAAAAATAAAGTAAAAGAACTCAATCCCGAAAGTGGAAAAAACCCACCTTCGAACAAACACTTGGAACTAAAAGATTCTTCTGGACGTGGGAAAAACCCACCTTCGAATAAAAAGGCTTTAAATCAGCTTTCTTTCGAAAGTGGGAAAAAAGGAGACAATCTATTCTATTCTTCTTCTTTAGACACTAATAGACACTTAATAGACACTGAAGCAGACCAATTACAAAATAAAATTTTACTAGGTAACTTCGTCGATATCATGAAAGAAGATAGCGTCAATACTTTTGTACCAGAAAAAGTATTAAACTTGATAAAAACATTTTCCAATACTTTCAAAGAAGCACAACAAACCGTTCAAACTATTCATAATGCAAAGAAAAAAGCCGAGGAATTAGAGAAAACTATTGTCGTTTATGAAGAACTTGAATCTTATGGAATTGATGCTGAAAAAGGGCTGTATATGACTTTACTAAAAGCTTATCAAAAGCAAAAGATTGAAAAAGTAAAGAATTTGCAGAATTTGATTTTTGTGTATGTAAAAAACTGGTTTATTGAAAAAGCTATTGCGGCAAAGCTTGCAAACGAACAAAGAGAAAAATTTAACGAATTACCAACAGTTAGTACGGAAAATTGGTTAGAGTAGTTGATAAAAAGCGATCACTATAAAAATGATCAATTTTAAATTAGAACTTTTTTATAATTTTAATTATATTACAAATGTTACAAATAAATAGTTATTATTCCGGAGTTTTAAGATTAAAAGTTTGCGAAAATAATCACAATCGTAGGTTTTAAATTCATAATCGTTAGATATTTTAGTTATTTTTCATTCAAAAAAATAGGGAACTAGTGTTTGCATATGTGTTTTTTTGAGTTATAATAATTCATGAAGAGAGGTAATTCACTTATTTCCCCAAGCTGAAAAGCCTGATATTACTTCTTTTCAGGCAGTGCTGCTAATATTCAATTACACTTTTTTGTATATTTTTAGTTGTTTTAAATTTAATTGTCTGCTATGCTTGTGATGAATTGATTTTCGTTCTGCACTTTTGGACGATAAATTTGGATAATTGAAAATACAAAAAAAAGAAAGGCCCTGTGAGACTCGGAAGGCTGGTAACCTTCGTCGACGTCCACAGGTGGCATTAAGTCTATACCCCTTAATGCGTTTACCTTTCAGTGTTACGGTATTACCCGCAACGGACTTAGTATAACAGATATTCAAAAGTGATACCACTTTTTTTGGCTTTATTAAGGTTAAAAATACGTGATATTACGATGAATTGTGTCAAGGCATAATGTTATAAAAATATCCGTGTGGCTCTTTGCCGTATGACGAACGCTGAAATTAGAGGGAACGCATGTTTGGATGCGTTCCCTCTTTTTTGTTTGTCATGAACGAAAATCAATTCTCTATTTTTGAAAAATAACAAGAAAAACTTAGTTAAAAATATTTAAAGAAAGTGGAAGGTTTATTCTATGTCATATACAGGAATTTTGAGTCTCGAAGATATTTCTTACACTGCACAACGGTTTTACTTTGACCAGTTGATAGTTTCTTCGTGATTTTTTC
>NHCFI00100__coassemble_1623_pt1 | contig 18974 bp, 20 predicted proteins | sample NHCFI00100__metabat2_low_PE_009 | metagenome-assembled genome bin NHCFI00100 | reverse complement strand
ATTACTGGTACATCATTTACTGTTGGTGTTTGTAAAAAGTTTTTAAAACCATCAACAGACTGATTACCAGATGTTTGTACTAATGCTTCAGCTCCATCAATTGCTCTAAAATGAGTTTTTAAATATTTAGGCACACCATTTTCTTTTAATTGCACAATATCAGACATTAAACTTCGCCTACTTTCTCAAATGTAATATTTGCTATTCCATCTAATTTTGCTTTATCTTCTTTGGACATTAACCCATTAGCGGCCGTCGTAGCTACAGATGTCGTTGTTGCATTTGTTCCAGGATCTCCCTTATCTCCTTTTGGTAATACAAAATTGAATCTAGCCGCAGATGAGGTTCCTACATTTGTAACAGAAGCAGTAGATCCACTAGTAACTGTACCTACAGTAATAGTTGCAGCTTGCCCAGGATCTCCTTTATCGCCTTTAATTGTTGTGGGTTTGCCTTCTACAGCATTCCAATGAGTTTGAGGGTAAACCTGAACATTATTCTGTTTTACTTTTACAATATCTGTCATTAGTTTATACCTCCCCTATTTTTTCAAAAGTAAAGTTTAAGCTTTTTTCATTTAATTCTTGGAGCTGTTTATTTATATATTCAATAGTCATGTTCCAAATATATTTATTTGGATCTTGAAAGTCTTTCAGTCCTATCCCTACATATTTATATTCTGTCGTTAAGCCAGCTCCCTCATCTTTTGTTAGATAATAAGGTGATTCAAATAAATTAGGCTGATATGGCGTAGCTATTGAAGCTTCTTCTAACTTGATATATTCTATGTTGATTGATCCATCTACTATTTGGGAATTACTATCTAAACGTAGATAAGTACGCTCTACTTGTTTCATTTCTACCACGCTACCAGTAACAGAAATAATTTTTGTTTCTCCTGCTAACATAGCAGATAAGTTCGTTCCCAGTAGAATATTGCCCCCGGGAAATTTTCTATAAGTTAGTCGAATTTTTGATAAGTCTCCTACAAAATCCTCATTCACTGTTACCTTAGCAGAAAGCGTATAGGTTGTTTTGGGTTTAATTTGCACAACATTACCTGTTTCAGCACCAAAACCAGAATTTCTGAATGTCAATTTTACACCTCTATTTTCGTTGACAATTGTTACATTATCTTTTGTTGTAAAATAATCACTAGTTATAGTACTTAATAGATTTGGGTTTCCACTATAATCATAGTCTCCAAAGTCAATGCTGTTTGAATAAACTTTCTTAATTTGAGAACAAGAAGTTATTTCATTATCGTTTGTTGTACTAATAGTGCCATCTTCTGTAATCGAAATATTGGCTCCTGCTTTCAAAATTTTCAAAGACTCTAGCTTCTGTTTCAACTCTTTAGTAAAATTAAAATCTGTTTGCTTAGTTGCAGACAGAATACCTTCTTCAGTGACTTCTAAAAGTTCACCAACTTTTATACCTCCTAATTTTTCAGCAGTAGCAATTGGTAAAAGATATGTTCCACTTTCACCATTTACAATCTTTTGAAACATTTCGGCAGTTAAAATACCATCAGTATCTTCGCTTGCGTAAGGTAGTTTGGTAATCGCATTTTCTAATCCTAAATCAGCCTTCGTTAGAATGACTGCTCCAGATTTACCGTTAACCGAAAGAACTTTTGACTGTCCCGAGGTAATGTTTTCTAATCCTAAGACTGCAGAAACATGAGTAATTGGCATAAATTGACGTTGAACTCCTGTGTCGTCTGTTTCCATCATACGTTTAACCTTCACCAATTGATTCACCTTCTTCCTGAACAACAACTGATTTTCTTGTTAATTCTATAGTCATATTGTCATACAGTACGACTTGTACTTGATCACCTAATTGAATTGTTTTTCCAGTGTAGTATTTAAATGTGCCATTTTTTAATTCATTGGAAGGGACGATATCTTTTTTCTTACCATTTATTTCAATACCAATTTTTGTTGCATCAAATACTTTGCATGTACCAGTAATCCAATCTGTTTTTCCAGCAATATATGGATTAATAGTCAAAATCTTATCTATTACTACTTCCTCCAGAGTAAATACACGCTGTTCTTTATCATCAATTGTGGCTACAATTAACGCTCCTTCGGATATATTATTTTCAATACTTTCTACTTTTTCTATCTCATGATTCCTAGAAAATAAATCATCTTGTAGAATATCCACTACTTCAATTTCAGCATACTCGATAGTAAATAAGCTTGTTCGTAGTTTTTGATACAAATAATTCATATCGGCAAGCAAACGTTCTGAAATTGAATTGTGTCGTTTTCCTTGAATATCTACTCTCGCATCCACTAATTCCGCAAGCATTGTTCCACCAGGATCAATCGTCTTTAAAATATCCTTGATTGATTCAAACCATGCCAAATAGTCTGATTCTTGTCCTTCTCTCCAATCTTGGAAACTGTGTTCCTGTTCTTGTCTCCAACGTTCAAATTCTTCTTTCCTTTCATTCATCCAGTCCGTAAAATCGCCTTTATTTTCATTAATAAAGTCCGTCATATCCGCAATTAAATCTTCGATTGATTGCCAATAAGAACCCATTTCTCCTTCTGTTTTTGAAACAGCATTAATGACAAAATAAGAGAAGTCTTGAGTTGTTCCAATCAAGTCTTCTCCTTTAAATATAATGAAATTGGCTGTTTGTCGATGTAAACACTGCATGGAATATTTATCAAAAATATAGTTAATTTTCCCTTTTTTAGCATCCACAATTTTTGTTTCTAATTGGACTGGATATTTCCCACCTACAACTGATTCCAAATATACCTTACATTCTGATAAATCGTAGGGAAGACCATTTTCAACTATAGTCGCTTCCATAATCTCTGTATTCTTATTGCCTTGTCGAACTTGAATCATCCCCACATAATTATATGGTTCTGTTGTACTTAAAACGACATTCCATTTACTCATAGAATCACCACCTTAAAATTGGATATAATTTCTTGGATTCTCAAAATCAACAACTGGCTGTGGCCAATAATTTTTCATAATTTGAAAATGTAGATGTTCTCCTGTAGATGGACCAGTTGTTCCCATCAAGCCAATTTGAGCGCCTTTCTGGACTTTTTGTCCAACAGAAACATCAATACGAGACAAATGAGCATAACCTGTCCACTTCCCATTATTATGTTTAATAACCACGTAATTACCATACCAGTCATAATAATTAGCACCAGCCTGAACAACTTCCCCATCTAATGCTGCAAAAATAGGTGTATTAGGATTTCCATTTACAAGATCAATTCCATTATGAAATTCTTGACCGCCATTTATTGGACTTGTTCTCCATCCACATTCTGAAGTAACTGTCACTGGTTTTTGAATTGGACAAATGAAATTCCCTCCAGGTTCTGGACTAGTTAATCCATGTAATTTGTTATACCAAGATTGGGCATAATTTTGGCGTTCTGGATGTGCAGAAGCTGGGCGTTCGAAGTTCATTTCAAAAGCATACGCTGCACTTTTGGCATCATTGATCGATTTAAATCCTGATACTGTGGTTGGATTTACTTTTCCGAGCCATTGACCGTTAAACATACACCAATCTAATAATTTTACTTGGGCTTCAATACTTCGATAATCTTCTTGAATCCCTGCGGTGTTCATCAAACGCTGAACATACTCTCGTCCGTTCCAAGTTGGTGATCCGACTAACGGATAAGCAGAACCATCCCATTGAACAATCCCATAAGCTGGACCACCAAGTTGTTCTGTATCAGGGTTCATACTTGCTCCAACCTCCCCCTGAATATTTCCTAGAATACCTGCGGCTGCATATTCAGAATAACCACTAGCTTTCAACATTGTCCAAATTTTCCATGCTCTTTTTTCAGCTTCCGTCGTCAATTGAGGAGGGATGGTTCCAGGATCACTTCCTCCACTGTTGTTCCCTGTGATTTCTTTTCCGTTGACTGTGAGTTTGCCTTGTACATCTAAGTCTCCAAAATAAATTGCTTTACCATTTCCTAATAAAACTAATCCTTTACCGACTTTAGGAGAAATCAAAATATATTTGCCGTCTCCATTTGTACGAATAACTAAAGAATTATCTTCAATAGGTGTGGGAGTAGAAGCTCCAGGAAAAGGATTACCAGCAGAATCAGTTGTTCCAATCGTTCCAATTGAACTATTAGAATTCCAAAACTCCATTCCTTTTTTGGTTAACTCCATTATTTTCTTTTTGTTATTCCAAATTTGAAGTAGTCCATTAACTAATTTCAATACATCTCCAGTTTTATTAAAAGAGTTTTGAAAGATATCTGCCTTTATTAATCCTGTTTGAATAAAATTAGCATTAAACTTACCATCTAAAGTCCATGCGGTATCAAATGGTCCTTGCCACCCTTTTGATGAGAAGCCTATTCCGCTTTTATTTATTCGTAAAACAAGTTTTGCTTCTTCTAATTTAGGATGATCACAAAAGAATAAATCAGTCGGTCGATTCTTAGGCCACCATATAACATGACCACCATCATTACCAGAAATAATATTGGTGACTACATCAATAAAATCACTTGCATATTTTTTACCTGTATACCCTTTTAACGTATTTGATATTTCTTGTTTCTGTTTCTCAAAGAAGGTATATTGTGTATCGCCGGCTTCTAAAGATTCAACTCGCTCGTTTAAAGAATCATAAATTACTTTAGTTATTTGAGCAGTAATATTAATCTTAAAACGTTCATGAAAAATATCAAATGTATCAAATAATCCAACTTCACGAAATTTTTTAAATCGTTTTGCTAAAGCTGTATCTTCCATTTTTCGAATGTTCAATTCAATAGATATATTTGGTTGATCACAATTAGGATTAATGGAACTAAAATATTTCTTTGATACTTCATTTAAACTTTTTTGATCTGTAACACCTTGATCTTCTGTAAATTGAACATATTCTGAATAAATCTCGCCATCATACTTATTGATATTAAGTGAATCTACTGGATTTCCAAATATACGTTCTGTTTCCCCTTCATTATTTTGAACATCTGCATAAGGAAAAATTCGAGTTAGTAACCCATCAAAATTAGTTTCAACTTTCAAACCAGTTAAATTTTTTCTGTATCTAAAAGTTGTCACATGATCTCTACCTCTTCGGTTTAATAAAGATAATTTGAATGGCTCATGTTTCATCTCGCCACCAAATATTTGGTTTAAAGAACCCTCTATTCCCTTAATACATTTTAAAGGATTGGATACTTCGATACTTGTTGATCCTACACGAGTAATATCACTAAACAAACGAATATCACTAGATTGATCCATTGATTTTTCTAAACACTTCATTGCTTCTTGACAAGTAGCTCGCTCAAATTCTAATTTCTTCACCGCACGATTTCCAAGTTTCATAGTTCTAGATTTTCCGTAAACATATAATAATCCTGTAGCCATATCTTTATAATGATTGTAAATATAAAAAATATGAAAATCATCCGTTGCGTTAGGTTTACATTTGATCTGATAATTATGATCTTCTAATTGACTTGAAAATTTAGCATTGATTGGAAAACTTAATTCGACAGTATAACTGCCATTTGCTTCCTCTGTCACTAGACATTTTTTACAATCAGATAATATGCCAATACCTCCAGCGGTAAAATCTGTGTCTGTAGGACTATATAATACTGGTTTCATATCTTAGTTTGCCACCTCGGTTCAATAACAATCTTTTTTACATTGCTATTCCAAATAATCCGATTCTCACCAGAATCTAAATAAGGATAAACTTGGTTACTTAACAACTTCTTATGTTCATTTACTAAAACACCATCTACCTCACGATAAGTTTCCATCACATCTGGATCAGAATCGATTGTAATATCTGAAGTTACATTGGAACATTTTGTCTCTCTTCCATTAATAGAAATTGTCACATTGCCTGATCCATATATTTTAATTTTGGGATAAGATGGATATCGTTCTGGATTATAAATTGAACCCTGTTTTTCTAAGATAACAGGGTTCATTCCTAGAACATTTTTTTTGAAAGGAGCAATACTTAAATCAAACGAAAAAGGAACTCCTCTTAATGTATGAAAAGTTCCTTCGAAATTTGGTTCATTTATTACAATCGCTTGATAAATATATATCGGATCCCAATAAGGTACAAAATCTACATATTCTCCTTTTGTATCCAGTGCTTCTGTAATCAAATCTTCATAATATTGAATGTGTTCCAGTGTAGGTGATAAATAAAAACAATTTAAAGTTTGTTCAACATTTGTATAGTAACCACCATCGTTAACTGCTAACTTATTTAATCCAGAAACTTCTTCTAAATTAAATACCCTTTTAGCTTTTTTCTTTTCTGGTCTCTCACAAATAAATGCATTAAATTCTTTACTCCAATGATTTCCGAGTTTAAACCAACCATCAATCATGATTATCACCCACTAAATTCATTTTTATTTTTTAAATCAACAAATTTATACATCAAATATTCAGCAATTTGATCTAATGTTTCTTTTGGTAAATTACCATAAGCTGTTAAATGTAAATGGATTTCATCTGTAGCTTGTTTCTTAGATAAACCAACATCTACAGCTTTTTGAATATAAGCCATTAGTTTATCTAAAGGAGCCACTGCTTCTTTACCAGCTTCACCGCCACCTAACAATTTATTTCCAGAAGCACCGAAAATTGTCGGTTTAGTTAAAATCCCACCATCAGCAAACCATTTTACGTCAATCCCTGATGGATAGGTAATGTCTTTCCCTAAAATTTTCTTGCTAGATGTTTTCAAACTAAAATGAGGAAGCTTGATATTTCCTATAGCTTCCGCAATTTTTCTTATAAAATTTTTTATGCTCTCTTTCACTTCATTGACTTTGTCAGCCAATCCTTGAACGATTCCTTTTATTTTTTCAACTACAGATGAAATTTTATCTCTCATCTTGTCAAAAACAGAACCTACAGTATCTTTCATCTTAGAAACTACATTACTAATAGACGAAGTAATTCCTTGCCAAATAGAGGTCAGTTTATCTTTTACAGAAGTAAATATATTTGAAGCGGTTGTCGAAATTTTTGTCCATGTAGTTGATAAAAATTCCTTAATAATATTCCATAACTCTGTTGCTCTATTTTTTATTTGACTCCACATATTTGAAAAGAAATCTCTAATTGGAATAAATATATTTTTTGCAGTTTGAGAAATACTTTGCCATGTATTAGATAAAAATTGAGTGATTATTTGCCATATTTCTTGAGCTTTTTGTGAAATTGTATTCCAAACACCTGAAAAATATTGAACTACGCCATTCCAAACAATTTGCATGGTCTGAACGATAGTTCCCCATATATACGAGAAGAACTGACTAATTGCTTCCCAAGCAATTGTAATACCAGCTTTTATGCTTAACCATACAGCTTCTAGAACTGTTTGCAAAAGAGAGAGGGGAACACTAATAATATTAAATATCCCTTTAATGATTGGTTCAAAAAAATCTTTAATCCTTTCCCACACTTCATGAATATTTTCTTCTATGGTTTCCCATAACTCTGAAAAATAATTAACAATACCGTCCCATGTATTACTAATACTTTGTGTTATGCCATCCCATATATTCGTAAAATATTGGACAACTTCATCCCATGTTTCTTGAATTCCTTGAACAATATCATTCCACATGTTAGAAAAATACTGAGTTATATTATCCCAAGTATCAGTTACACCATTAGTGATATCGTCCCAAAGATTAGTAAAGAAATCTTGGATTGAGCCGAATATATCTGATGCGCTCTCTGAAAGTTGTTTCCAAACACTAGATAGCCAACTACTAACTTTATCCCATTTATCGGAAATCCAATCCGTGATTGCTCCCCAGTTTTTGATTACTACAATAATTCCTGCAATTAATGCAGTAATACCTATAATAGCTAAAGTAACTGGACCACCTAGTATTCCTACTATTGCTGTTAAGGCAGCTGCTACTCCTGCTAAAATCCCTACTATTGTTCCTACTCCTAAAAAAGCCGCAATAAAGGTCTTCACAGGACCTGGTAAATTTTGAAACATTTTTAATATCTCAGTCAATCCTTCTAATAAAGGAACTAACGCAGTTGCTAGTTCTTCACCTAATGGAGCTAAAGCTAACTTCAGCTCATTCCATGCTCCTTGCATTTTTTGACTAGTTGTAGTGGTATCATTATTTAATTTATCAGATGCACCTGCTATGTTGTCATAAGCTCCTTTTACTTTCTCAGCTTCCTCTCCAACACCAGCTAATGCTTCCATAACCTTGATGCCGTTATCTTCACCTAATGAACCAAAAATGCTAGAAATTAAAGTTGCTTTTTCCTGCTCTGTACCAACTTCTGAAATTTTTTGAACTAATGAATCAAATATTTCTTCGTTTGAAGCACCACCTTTTGACATAGTGTCATATAGATTTTGCCATTCTCCACCTAATTCTTCAACTGCTGATTTAACTGAACCATCTGAAAGTCGAATACCCATTTCTTTAAGAACATCATTTACTTTGTCCAGATTGTAAGCTCCAGCTTTTGTACCAGCTTCTAGCGTCTCAAACATTTTTTTCATAGAGTAACCATTTTGTTTGAAATGTATAGCGTATTCTGTCAGATTGTCTCCAACTTCATCTGCCCAAGTGCTCCCGTTTCTTTGTAAAGCAACAGTAATCATATCTAGTGATTCTTCCGCAGTAGCGCCATAGTGTTGTTGTAAAGCAGCTACTCCTCGAATGGTTTCTGCTAAATCAACCCCGAAAGTATTTTCTAAAACTTTTACATTTTGAACAATTTTGTTCAGTTCTTGACTACTCATGTCACCAAGATTTTTAGATACCAAAGCTACCGCATCGGCAGCTTCATTCATATCGTCGAAAAGTCCACTAGTAAAAACATCATTTAAAGCTTGTTCATATTTTTTAGCTGATTCTGTACCTGCAACTCCCATAGAAGCATTTAATTTCTTCTGAGCATCTTCTACTTCCATAAATGCTTCAATAGTTTTTCCAGCCATATCTTTGGCTTTATCAGACATTTCACTTAGAGACTCACCAGCATCTAACAAATTACCTTTGTCGATTTTATCGTCAATTTCTTCTAAAGTGTCACCTATTTTATCTAAAGCATCATCTGCTTTATTAGCATCACTTTTTAAACTATTTAAATCAGAAGAAACCTTTTGAACAGAATTTCCATCATCAATTGAATCGAGTGCTTGTTTCATTTTGTTGATGTCTGCTGTTTGTCCCAATGCAGCTCTACCAATTTTATTTAATGCATCTTCAAGTTGAGAGGAATTGGCTTTTCCTTCTTTGATTGCTGCCGTTAGACGTGTTCCTAAAACGTCTGAAAAATCATTGATATCTGTTCCTGTAGCTTCAAAAAAAGTGGATAATCGCTGTGTATTTTGAGCAAGTTTTTCTTGTTCTACTCTCATACTCGATAATTGCCCTTTAAAACCATTTAGAGCACCTTCAGTGGCTTCAATTTCTCGCTTAAACTTCCGATATTGTTCCTCACCAATTTCTCCTGATTTAAATTGCCTTTCTACATCCGCTTGAGCGCCTTTCAGTGCTTCCAATTTATTGGTAGTTAATTCAACTTGTCGAGAAAGCAATTCTTGCTTCTGTGAGAGTAATTCAACGTTATTAGGATTTAGTTTTAACAAACGTTCTACATCTTTCAATTCTTTCGATACATTTGTCGATTGATTAACAATATCTTTCAATCCAGATGTTACGCCTTTAGTATCTGCATCAAGTGCAATCGTAATTCCTGAAATTTTCTTTTTAGCCATTTATTCCCCTCCTCTCTAAAATGCATCAAAGTCTGCTTGAGTCGCTTTTCTAGTTTTAGATTTTGTAGATGATTGTTCTTGATGATTATCTATCCATTCTTGAACGAAATCTAAGCAGTCACCTATTTCCATTAACTGCATTTCTTCATTTGATAAACCTACTTGTTTGCAAATAAAAAGAAATGACTCCGTAGTAAGTGTTTCGTCACTAGAAGCCATTTCATCGTTTACTTTTTTTTAGTTTGTATACTATGGGAAATCAACTCTTGTAATTCTCCAGCAAAGTCTGCTAATGGTAAAGAATCCAAACTTTCTAACCAAGTGATTGGATCAGGAATAGTTGAATCTGCCGCTTTAGCATAAGTCCATACAAAATTATATAAAAGGGTTAATTCTACCCTTTTCAAATCATCATATGAAATATCATTTAAGTTAAAACTACCATCTTCATTTTGATTGTCTAAAGCTTTCGCTAAAGTTAAGAGGTCTGCAAAAAAATCACTTCCAAATTGCATCTTATACCGCAAAGGTGTTGCAGCATTAGAAGCTAATCGAATTTCAGTAGCACCAATCTTAATTGTTTTTTCCATAATTAAGCAACTGCTCCTTTTTCATAAACTTTTGTAAACCATTTGTCATAAACACCAGACGGAGTATCTGGTCTTGTTTTAGTTTTTACAGCTTTATCAGAAGGCCGTGGTCCGGCACTAAATGTTAATTCTGACGTATTTGGATCTCCTGAATCCTTAGTTGTCGATCCTACCGTTGGACGATTTGCTGTACAATAATACAACACATGTCGAGTTGCTGTTTTATCTCCTTCAAATTGGAACATTAGAGCAAAAGGAGAAGTCTCAGCATTCGCATACTCTGTTTGAACTTTATCAGTATCATCTACTTTTTCTCCCAAAATATCTACAGCAAAATCTTCGGGAATTCGAGCGCAGGTATAGGTTCCGTCGTATCCTTGATTGTTTGGAGAAGTATAATAATCAACATTATCTGCTTTAAACTTAATCAGATCTCCAGAAGGTTCAATGGATAATTCAACTGCACCAGGAAAATGAACCGGCGTTCCATAAGTAATTTCTCCCGTTTCTGGATTTAAAGTCGCTTTAGCATAATAAACATTTTCCAATCCAAACTCTACACGATTCTTTTCAGCACTTACTGCTCTTTCTTTTTGTGCCATTTCTTTCACCTCTATTTTAAATATTGATTTCGTAAGCTTTTAAATACATTTGTTCGGATGACAAATAAGTTTCATAAGTATCAAAAGGAATTTTGTTTGTACTAAGTAATTCCTCTAATTTATTTTCTTCACGAATATTCTTGGTATTTGTATATAATTCAATGATAACGTCCGTCTTTTTGAGAAACACCTCATTATCAGCATAAAAATTATCACTTGAATTTTCATAGTAAAGTAAATAGGGTAATTCTGGTACTTGTCCTGGTTTCCATTCACGATAAGAAATAGGTAAATTCATTTGATCCAGCAATTGTTTCAATTCAGTTAACAACATACTCATTTCAACCTCCTAATCAACTCTTTTTCTAACGACGAAACGGCCTTTTCTTCTGCGATAGCTATATGAGGTTGTCCTTTTACTTTCCCTATGGTTCGTCCGCCTCGTTTTAGAGCGTGACCATTTTCTAACAAGTGTGTTAATCGATAAGTAGGATCTTTTTGAAAAACAATTTGTCCAGTAGGACCTTGCTTTCTTTTGGTCCAATTACGTGCATATTTTCCAGAACGTTTTGGACTACTACGCTTTAATTCCTGAACAGTTTCTTTCGCCACAAGCTCTGTTGCTTCCCCTGCTTCTAATTCAACCTCTTTACTATATGACTTAACTACATTAGAAATTTCTTTTGATAATTCGCTAATGTGGATTGAATTACTCATTTCTATCACCTAAATTCAAACGGCAAATAACTTCTAACTCTTCATAATTTCTTTGATATGTTCGAATAATTTTGTATTTATTTCCTTCGAATTTAAGGTAGTTTTCTCCAGAATACTCATAAGGATGAATAATAAACAAATGAAGGTTCTCTATACCATTTTGTCCAGCCTGATAAAATTCGCCTCTACTTACATTATCCTCGTAAGCCATTACTGGATTTTCTTTGTATTTAGCTATCTGATTTCCTATTTCATCACTAGTAAATCCATCATTTTCAAGAAGAAAAATATCTAAATCCCATGTCTTATCCATATTTATCCCTTCTTCATCGAAAGTACTAAATTATGCAATCTAAATTGTAAATTTCTTGGCATAACACCTTCACCTCTCGATCGATATCGCCAAGCTGAATAATCAACAATAAACATGATATGAAGATCATCATTATTATCAATTATAATTCCTTGTTCGGATTCTAATTCACTAATCACACTGTCAATAATTGATAACAAATACTCATTTCGCTTATCTGTCATGATACCTAAATTCACTTTTAATAACTCTAAAATTTGAGTATTCATAGTCATCTCCTAATAAGAAAAGAGGAAACTAGTCTTTTTCCTCTAATAATGTTAATAATTCTTTTTTGCTCGCATTTGATTTATAACTAATATTTTGTTCGTCAAGAATATTTTTTAAATCAGGAATCGTCAAAGACTCGTAACTATTTTTTGCCAGTCTTGACTCTGGCATCGTTACTCCCCCACTGTATCTAATGTTACTTCTACAAACGCTTCAGGCACTACTGGTTTTCCATCATAACGCCCTAAACCACGAACAGCTGTTTGATCTTCTCTGAATTTATAATGACCTGACATATCTACACGAACCGATTCACGTTCTACCAAAGTGTATTTATCAAACACTCCAAATAAGAGTTTATCTTGTGGTAAGTAGTTATTGAAAACTACTTTTAATCCTAAGAAGTTAGGTTGTGCTAAATTAGGTAATTGAACGACATCTACTCCATTAGAATTTACGTGAAGCGTTAGCGTAGCAATTCGATTATAGTAAGTTTGACGATGCATAACAGCTACAATCTCACCAGTAGCATCTTCACCAGTATCAATCAATCCTAACACTGGAATTAGTTCTTCATAAGTTGGTTTTTTTGTTACTTTATTTTTGCTAGGAATTTTAGGAAGGATTCCATCAGGTTGTTTATCATCCTTTCCTGTACCAGTAACAATGGCTTTATCTAACCCTTTTGCAATAGATCGTGCAATTCGTTTCGTTAAATAATCATCTAAATTAATAACAGAATCCTCTAATAGAGAATTATCAATATAGACAATTCGACCAATTTTGAAACCGTCAAACTCAACTGCAGTTAGTTTAGAATCATCATTTTCTGGTAATGCTCCTCGCATTTCTAACCAAGTTGCTTCACTAGTATCTACATCTAAAATTAATTTCACACGACCTTTAGCAATCACTTTGTCAACTAATGGATATAGCGTAGTAAAATCACCAATACGCTCACGAATACGGTTGACAATGACATCTGGAATGATTAATTCTGCGCCACTTGGTCCATCTGGCAAAACTTGACCATTTGCACGCATTTGAAGTCTTTCGCGTAGTTCATTATAAAATTCTTTCACATCTGAACGTTCATGATAATCTGTATTAGTTTTTGCTCTGGTATTTTGTTTTACTGCCATATCTCTTTCCTCTCCTTTATTTGAAGGTTTCTTTTCATTCAACTGTGTTAATTCTTCTTCCAAAGAATTGATTTCTTCTTCTAGTTCTTGGATTTGTTGATCATGAGGCTCTTTTTCTTCATTAAATTTATTGACCTCATCTTCCACTACTTGTTGTTCTTCCTCTGTTTTAGCTTCTTCAATGGCGGTTTCTAAATCTTTTTCTCGCTTTTGAAATTCAGCATCTTTTTCTCTTAATGAATTAAGCATTTCTTTTTTATTAGTAATTTTTCTTTGTAGCATGATTTGTTTTAGTGCCATGATTATTTCCCCCTATTTTTTAATTGATCTAATAAATTTTTACGCCACTGTTTCGTCTGTTTTTCACGATATTGCTCTAGTTGATTATGCCTAGCTTGTACTCCTGTGTCTTCATAAGCAGGGAATGTTACTACAGAAACTTCATGAAGATCAATTTCTTTTAACAACCACTTAACCGTGCCATCTTCTCTCCAATCAGTTTCTTCATTCAAAATATTAAAACCAAATGAACATTGATCTACGTCACCACGTTTTACACGTTCATATAGATTTAAAGCATCTGAATCATTTTCGTTTATGGTAATTTGTCCCCATAAACCTCTAGAATCAACGCTTAATTTCAATGTCCCTGACTTGTTCCTACCTAAGACTAGAGTAGTTTCATGGTTTGTTAACGCTCGTATATCATTGCTCAAGGAGCCGTTGAAAGCTTCTGGTGAGATTTCTTCAAAAGCGCCTGGCCAAAGCTCTGTTTCTTGATTAAAAACAGCAAAATAACCTTCAATAATTTTTTCTCCTGTTGTTTCTTCTCTGGTAGAAAAATTAGTGGCCATGGAACGTGTTTGATCTTCTTTTACACTCACTCAGAATCACCACCCTTTAATTTATTTTGTTCTCCAATCATTCCTTGAGGAATAAAGTTTTCTAAGATAATCAGATCATCTAATCCTTTTTTAGGAGAATCACCTATCATATTCAAAACATCATTTCCTGTATAGATTCCTCGAATATATAAATTCATCCCAATTTCTGCTAATTCTTTAATATCGTAAGCCATTAAACTCTTAGAATTACATTTGAAATACCAATTTGGATTTTCAAGAAGCCCTTTAGTCAATGTTTGTTGAAAAACATCTGCAATAGCTTTAATTCTTGTACGAACGAAATTGTTATACTCATCTTTATCAAAAGTACCTACACCTAAAATAAACGCAGGTACATCTAGCAATGCTGCAACAGTTTTCTTATCGATTTCTACAGATTCATTGATTGCAATATCTTTTAACGATAATGGTTTTACTTGTTGTACATCCAATAGCTCTGCAGGAATAATCCATGGCTCTCCTGGTCGAGATTCACCTAAATATTTGTCCTTGATTTGCTGTCTCCCAGCTTCACTTGCAATACTTTCATTCATTGCATCAACCTTTACAATGACATTGGGCATATATTGACCACTCATGAATGATTTTTTAGTCGTATTTGCTTGACGTAAATTATGAGTAACATCTCGTAGTTGAATCCTATAACCCGTTCCTCTCCATGGTTGTTCTGGATCAGGATTGATTGCAAAATGTAAAACTTCATCTGGATTATAAGTTGATGCTCCATATTTAATTTGATATCCTTCATCCAGTTCTATAAAGCTGACTTTAGAAGGCTTTAGTGGTTTCAATTCATGAATAAATCCATCTCTCATTTCTGGAAATACAATCGCATTTCCATCTCCTGGAAGTAACATCGAATACACAATGTTATAGACCCAATTCTTTCTAGTCATATAAGAATAAGGTTCAATATCGATTTTTCTAGATAATTCATTTTTAATACGAATATCTCCACTATCTGAATTTTCCATTAAGTGAATCGTCATTCCTGATACTAAATCAGCAATTTTTTGACAAGCTGTTTTTACTTCTGGATTATCAGACAGTCGAGTATAACCTGGAACTAATACTTCTCTTGCAATATCTGACATAAAAAAACCAACCGTAGGATCACTTGATCCTGATGGTTGGGGTTCTGATCGTATTTTATTGGCTTTTCTTCTTTTTTTAGACAAAGGAAATCACTCTTTCTTCTTTTAATATTTACGATTTAACCATTCTGTGCCAACATTACCAAATGCCATATCTTCTAGCATCTGGCAACAGCTAAATACACTTGCATCAAACAAATCAACACGCTGAACTCCGCCGTCACCATCTAGTTTATCGTACTGAATCATATCATCTGTTTTTTCAATTGCTCGCACATTCTGAACACAATATTCATAGGCATCGGAATGTAAGTAATAGAACTGTTTATTTTTGACTTTTACCTCGATATGACGGAAGCCTTCTGATTTCTTATAAAAGTATTGTGGTTGATCTTTAATTTTAAATCCTGCTTTTTTCATTTTAAAAAAGAACTCTCGACCAAACTTTTTATCAAAACCAACAAGCTTAATTTTGAAGCCTTTTTGTTTCATAGAAATAAACCAATTAACAATATCATCATGTAAAACGGTAGGAGTATTACTCATTGTGAGCCAGCCATCTTCTTTCCAACCAAACAATGGTATTCCATCTTCTTCTGCTTTCTTTACAGCAGCTAATTTAGGGAAGAAAGCATGAGTAATACAGATATCTACTCCTTTATACGAACCATACAAAGCACCTGCAGTTAAATCATGTAGTTTTGATAAGTCCGCACCGCCGTACCAAACAATTGGTAATTTTGCTAGATCTTCTAATGTCCAATCATGCTGCATATCAGAGCTTCTAAATTCATTAATATCGAAATAGGCATCCATTGCATTGGTGAATACATTCAACGTTTTATTTAAGAATTCTGCTTTTAATTGTGGTTCATTCATTGCTTGTGAGGCATCATCTAATAGTTCATCCAAAGTGACTGTCACATTGATAGAAGGAGTACACATTTCTAACACTTCTGGATCATCAATTGTAGTGATTTCTCCTTTACTATTTAGAATATTACCTTCTTCGTCTTGATCTGCTTTGCAAATGAAAATGAAATAGGAATCATATGCTGAATCAGTAATTGAACCATTCAATACCTTTTGTAATGTTTTTAAACGGTTAGCTAGAAAACCGTCAGGAATATCTCCTGCGGTTGAAATTCCTATTAATAATTTATTCCGATATGCTTTCATTGCATTTTTCATTAGAGTATATTTTTTAGCTCCTGCTCTTTTCCAAGAATGGAGTTCGTCTAATACTAAACAATTACAGTTTAATGAATCGAGTTTATCTTCTTGGTTCGCAATTGCAAATATGTCACTTGTACCATCACCGAAATTGATTGAAATGGAATGTTCTTGATTGTTATCACGTATTCTTAGTTTTTCAACATCTTCTTTTAATTCGTTGACGTTATCAACTAAAAAATTAAAGCATTCTAGAGTTTGTTTAACTGAATTTGCAACAATGTAAGCTTTAGAACCCGATCGTCTATCTAAAATGCTTTTTGCTTCGGTTAGCGCAGCACTAAATGCAGTTTTTCCCTGTTTTCGTGGTAAAAAAATAAGCGCTTCTTTAAAACGCCTAATATCTGAACCTTTTTCAAAAAATCCAAATAAATTCACACAAACAAATTTTTGCCAATCAGTCAGCAATAATGGTTGCCCTTTATAACTCACACCATTTTTATCTTCTCCTTGAACATGATGGATTGTACCTTCAATTAAGTTAATGACAAAATCAAATTGTTCTTGCCTAAAATCAATATCCGTTCGTTTCAAATCTTTCAAAAAGCGTTCGCATGCTAGTCTTCTATCCAAATTAGCTAGTACTTTAAAATCAACAATTGATTTTGCATAATTTAAAGCTGTTTCAAAATGCTTAGATGTAATATTTGATAAGTCCATCTGATCACATCTGTTGTTGTTCTAAAAGTTTAGCAAAAGCGGATTTCTCTTTTTTAGGCATTTCTACTTCAGCTTGATAGGTTCTAGCATTCAGCATCAATCGATCAGAATAAGTACCTATATCTTTTCGAAGGTTTTCTAAACTTGCTAAAATTGGCGATTTCTTCCCACCGCTTTTTTCTGTTTCCAAAATAATTTCATAGCCTTGTCTTTCAAACTCACGACTTAGATAATTGTATTGATAAACCATATCAGAATAAACTTCTATAATTTGATTGTATTGTGGCTTATATGTTCCTAATTCCTTCATATATTTAATTGTGCGTTTTTTTATACTTTCACGTTTTGGGATATTTTTAGACAAGTTATCACCTCCTCAAATCAAGATATATTACTGCGAAAAAAAGGGCTTTTTTCTGCACGGTTTTAAACGATAAAAACAGCTCTATTAATTGCTATTATCGTATTTCATCTCAAGGAAAAAATTTTTTCAAAAAGTCCTCGCTATTGGAAAAAGTTCCCATATCCGTTTCCCAAAAAGTAATTTTAGATTTCAAAAGGAGGGGGGGATTCTCTATCCTTTTTCCAACGCTCAAACTCTTTCTGCCTTTTTCTTTGCCAATATAAACCTTCACCAATAATCTCATCATTCTCTCGATCGTGAAACGTATTATGTTTTTTGTGTGTTAATGGTAATAAGTTCCAATCAACAAAAGCTAACTCAGGATATTCTTTTCTTGGATAAATATGATGGACCATTTCTGCTTTCACTCGAATACCATATCTCTTGCTTTCTTGACATTCATATTGATATCTTCTTAATATTGCATTCTTCTTTTTGATCCATCGTTTACTTTTATAAAACGAATCAATTGGCATTGTTACTCTTCCCTTGATTCTCTTTATAGTTTGTTCTAATTATTTCAGCACCCATTTTCTCATACCAATTAACTGTTTCTTTTAAATTTGGTAATGTATGAGATAATAATTGAACTGTTAATTTAACAGTATCTTTCGGAAAAACGTGGCCAAGATAATGATCTACCTTATTACCAATTTCCACATAGGCGTAATTGCCATTCCAATGATCTCTCAAACCATTAGGATGGTTCTCAGACTCAATAGCTGTTTTGTAGGCTTCTGCGATATCAGCATTTACATTAATTATTAGTACTGCTTCATGAAAATCATTCATTTAATTATCTCCTTTCAAAAATGGCGGTTTTCTCCAATCTGTTGTTTTAGGAAAATCCTGTACTTGTTTTATCAACCATACGTGTTTTTTGTGCTTTCTATATGCCGATTGCAAAAAAGTATTATTTGGTTCTGCCAATACTTTTTTATACTTACCAAACAAACGATTAGTTTTGATAATATATTCAGAGTGATAAAGTATTGGTTCTGTGTTCATAAGACGACGATTAATTAAATATTGAACATGATTTTCATAATGACTATAAGGTTCATCGCTTTCGTAATAAAAATGAACAAAATATAAATCAGAAACATCACCAGAATCAATCTTCGCCATCGCTTCTATTCTTGATATTTCTTTATATATAAACTGTGTAATAGCAATCATCCTTCCAAAATAAAAAGACCACTCAACGAGTGATCTAATATGTAATAACAGACAGCAACCCGTTGATATAGATAAACAATGG
>NHCFI00100__coassemble_624_pt1 | contig 21491 bp, 18 predicted proteins | sample NHCFI00100__metabat2_low_PE_009 | metagenome-assembled genome bin NHCFI00100 | reverse complement strand
CGCTGGGTTTTAGAGCTGTGTTGTTTTGAATGTTTCTGAACTAATAGTTGCTGTGCTTCGCTTGTCGTTTTTAAGGCGAGGAGCTTGCACAGAGCTGGTTTTGAATTTTATGATTATGTTTAATGGAAACTAGAGTTGTTTTTCTGGTTTCTATTTTTTTATAGCAAGAATGGCATGATTCTCATCAAAAAAATTAATTTTTCGTTGATTTACAAACGGGATGTTTGCGAAAGATAGTTATTTAATGATAAAATCATCGGAAAAGTAAAGGGGAGGCTATTTTATGGGATTGAATGAATTTATTTTAGGTTTGAATAATTTGGAAAAAATTACACGAGCGCCAGGGTTCTTTAAATTTACTGAACATACGGTAGCCGCTCATTCTTATCGAGTGGCTTCGATTGCTCAAGTCTTAGGTGACATTGAAGAGGTTCATGGTCAAGCGATCGATTGGAAATTACTTTATGAAAAAGCGTTAAATCATGATTATACAGAACGTTTTATCGGGGATATCAAAACACCGGTCAAGTATGCAAATAAAGAGTTACGGGGAATGTTACAAACAGTTGAAGAAAAGATGACGGATGAGTTCATCAACCAAGAGATTCCGGAAGAGTTTCAAGAAGTATACCGCCGACGATTGTTTGAAGGAAAAGATGACACAGTGGAAGGTGAGTTATTAGCAATCTCTGATAAAGTCGATCTATTGTATGAATCATTTGAAGAGATCATCAAGAACAATCCAGAAAAAGTATATAAAGAGATGTTTATTGAAGCGGTAACTACGATCAAAGGGTTTGAGCATCGTCCTTCTGTCAAGTATTTCTTCAACGAGATTTTCCCTGAATTACTGAATCAAGAATTTTACGGGAAAGAAGACTTTTTAGCGACTGTTTCCACGATCGTTAAAAATAGTCAACAATAGAAAATTTTGCAAAGATGCAGGAGGAATAAAAGTGAAAAAGAATATGGATGTTGAATGGGGATATACGGGAGAAAGAGGACCAGAACATTGGGCTGAATTATGCGACTGGTTTGCTAAAGGTGCGGCGTTTGAATTGCAGTCGCCCATTCCATTGACCACTTGTGAACCAGCGAAGGATCAATCAGATACCATTGCTTTTCATTATCAGAAGCAACGGTTTACAGATAAAGAATTTAAAAATACGATCCACTTGGTTCCTTATGATCAGCTTAGTTATGTCGAATTTAAAGGTCAGAAATATTATCTCACAGATATCCATTTTCATATGCCTTCTGAACATCTGATCAATGGGAATCAAGAAGATATCGAGTTCCACTTTGTTCATATGAATGCCAAAAAAGAAAATTTAGTTGTTGGTGTGATGTTTCAGCTAACGACGGATGAAGGTTGGTTGTATGATCGAGACAATGGCGATAGTTGGGATGTAGAAAAACATGAACATTGGACCAATCCATTGGTTCTTTTTCCTGAACAAAAAAGCCATTACCATTATGTCGGCTCTTTAACTACGCCACCAACGAGTGGACCAATCCAATGGTTTGTCATGGATCAAGTGCAAAAACTAAATAAAGATTTCTTGATTCCTTTTAAAGGACAGTATGCACAACCAAACAACCGTCCGCTCCAACCGTTGAAAAATCGTCCAATCAGTTATTTTGTGAGGGATCATCAGTGAACTTCCAACAATTAAAATATGTAATTGCTGTAGCGAACAATGGGAGTTTCAGAGAAGCAGCTAAAAAACTCTATGTCGCACAACCAAGTCTTTCCGCAGGAATCAAAGAATTAGAAACCGAGTTAGGGATCACGCTGTTCACTCGAACGAATCGAGGGGCGTATCTGACCGAGGAAGGACAAGAGTTTTTAAAAAGAGCGGAACGGATTCTCTTACAGTTAGAGTCTTTAGAAAATTATTATTTGACGAATGAGAAGCGTGAAAGCTTTTCAATTGCTTCGCAACATTATGATTTCTTAGGTCCTTTAACAGCAAAGTTGATCTCTTCTTTCAAAAGTGAGATCAAACAGTTTCGAATCATTGAAACAACGACCGCCAATGTGATCGAAGAAGTAAAGGATCAACATAGTGAGATTGGGATTCTTTATATGAATGAACACAATCAAGCAGGGATCAAGCGCTACTTAGAACAAGGGGAACTAGTTGCCCATTCATTAGGAGAATTTCAAACGCACATTTTTTTACGTCAAGGACATCCGCTTAGTGAAAAGAAAGAAATCTTTAAAGAAGAATTACTTCCTTATCCGCAAGTAAGATTTACACAAGATGGCAATAATTTTCCTTATTTTTATGAAGACTTGATTGAAAGTCCTGATCAAGAAACGGTTATCTATACGAGTGATCGGGGAACATTGATGAATATCGTGTTAGAAACAGATGCTTATGCTTCAGGTTCTGGGCTGGTCATTGGTGAGATCAAAGAGTATTTACGTTTGATTCCATTGGCAAATAGTCCCCAAAATGAATTATATGTGATTTATTCTGCTAAGCGCCAATTAAGCGAAATTGCACAAAAATTCATGGAAAGTCTAACCGTTTTACTAAGTCAGATCAAAACAAATTGAAAAAGCTCTTTGTCAATAAGGGCTGATGAGTGGTGTAAAATCAAATCTGGGTCAGAATGAACCTCATTCTGTCTCAGATTTTTTTTGTGTTTTGAAAGACAATGAGACAAAATAAATACCAAATAATATTTTTTTCTTCACATTATTTAAGTTTCCTTAAAAGGTGTTAGATAGCACTTTCAGCAAAAAAACGCTTTCTTATTATGATATATTATATACTTTAAGTTATGTAAAAAAATTTCATAAAATATGTGTTTTACGTCATAATCGCTAATATTTACTCCTCCGTAATTGTTTAACTAAACCAATTTTTCATGGTATCTATTTAGATATCTATCACTAAATTATCTCTCGCTACTCCTTATAGTAATTTATCTAGTTGATTGATTTGTAAAATACGATCAACCTGTACAAATGAACAATGAATAAATTTATAAATTACCTTTATAAAATATAATAACAATTGTAAATTATTTGTATGCAAAAAATTTCGAGTTTTTATATCAAAACCTTAATCTATATCCTAAAATGAATTGAATTTCGTTGTTCTTATTGACTGTGGATGTGGAAATAATTTTTTATAAATAAAGGACAATACAGAAAAAATGAACGATTATGACATGAAAACTATTTTTTATGACTTTTATATATATAATTTGATTTCTCTGTTATGATTTATTCAGAAAGCGCTTTCTGTTTTTTGGATTTCGAGGTAATAGAAAATGAAAAATAAGTTTATCTTATCTTTAGATATTTTAACTATTGGAATTAGCGTATCTGAAAGCACAATCTCTGGATATGCTTTTACAATAAATGAACCATCTACTGTGGCAGATAGTAGCCAAGAATTAACTCTTTTAGATAAAAATGTAGTAGCTAAGGTAAATATCTATTAAAAGTGAAGCGTCTCTATGTGCACTCTATCGTTGGGTACAAAAATAGGAATGTGAAGGACTAGTTAGTTTGATTAGAAAGACTCGAACAGACTTTGGGCAAATTAAAGTTTCAGACGTTAGATTTTTGGTCTAACTTTTGATGATCGGTGCATTATGGCTTTTGAAACAGAATTTTTTCTGTATAAGTTTTTATTTTCCGTAGGATAAGTGAAAATCATTAAATGAAAAGGAGATTGATGGCATATGAGATTAGACAAAATGATAGTTACTTTTATTAATGCTTTAAGCATAGCAAGTGGAATAGGCGGAGCAAGGGCACTGCCTAGTTTAGACAACAAAAATCAAGGGAGGGGATTAGGAAAAGTACTAGATTTAGAAAACAGGAATGAAACCACCCGTTTATCTGATAAAACTTATTCACACAAAAAACTACACTCAAAACACAGAAATAAGGGGAACTTAAAACATTTAGATAAAATACAAGATGATGTTTCAAGACAGCCATATTCTGCTAAAAAAATTTTACATAAAAAAATAAAGAATCTTATTAAGCAAGAAGAGACAGATTTTAAAAAATTAAAAGAGGGAATTTCTACTGAAAGTTCTATAGAAGTTAATCAATTACAAACGAATCTCCAGCGGGTTCAAAATTTTTGCTCGAAATTCCGTAAACTAAGAAATGATATAGTAATTGAATATGGTAAAATGACACAGCAAAAGGTAAATTTAAGAAAGCATAAAATAAAGAACAAAAAAATGCTTAAAGAATGCTATAAAGAAATAAAAGTTTTAAGTACAAATAAAAAGCATATCGACTATCTTATATCCAATTGTAAAGACATGGTAAATCAATTACAAGAGTCTATAGAATCAAAGAAAACCCATTCTGTGAGCACAAGTAAATCAACTATGACAACATCACACACAGAGCAACCTACTATTTCTCTACAAGAAACAGAACGTATTCTAATAAGAAGTAAAAAACTTATATCCCAGTTCAACGAGGGAACTCAACAAATCAATGCTTTCCGTAGGCAAGAAAAAGAGTTACTTTTACTATTACAGAATCAGAATAGGACTCAATTTGAAAATCCTCGTAATATTAGTGACGTAAAAGCAGACCTTAATGAGATAAATCGTAACATAATTCCAAAATTAGAGTCGGAAAAATTTCATATTCAAGCTGAAATAATTAAGGAGGTAAATCATATAAATTTGCTTGAAGGCCAAGGGAAAATAAGTCCTTTTGAAGCAAAAAAGTTTCTTAATGAGTATAATAAACTCAATATTAACTTTGCTAAAGAAAGAAATAAAAGAGACATATCATTGAAACAGAACCTTTCAAAAAAACTAGAAAGTATAGTTATAAATAATTCAGAGAAACCTATTGCACAAAATACAACTATATCTATGACAAGATAGTCTACAAAGAGTGTGTAAACCTTGGCTCTTTGTCAATAAGGACTGATGAGTGGTGTAAAATCAAATCTGGGTCAGAATGAACCTCATTCTGTCTCAGATTTTTTTGTTATTTCATGTTGATTAATTGATTAATCAAAAAGATCCTAAGTTATCACAAAGAAAACAAAAAGAAATACAAGGAGAATCCATTTAACGTGGAAAACTGGCACTACCTTGAAGAACAAGATGAATACATTTGCCCAGCGAATCGTCCGATACCGTTCAAAAATGATAGTCGAAAGATAAAGGTGGCTTTATTCAAGATTTCAAAATCTATGAATGTGACGATTGTCGGAACTGTCTAGTCCGTCGTTAATGTACGCGTGCGAAAAGTGAACAAAAGCGAAAAATTCAAGTAAATAATAATTGGCGCTATTTCAAAGCAGAATGCAGAAAAAAGCTTTTAGAGGAGAAAATCGAGGTCGAACCAGTGTTCGGGCATCTAAAGACTCACTTGGCGTTCCATCGTTTCCATTTGCGTGGGAAACAAGGAGCAACGATTGATATTGGTTTGGCACTGATGGCATTAAATTTAAGAAAATTAGGAAAATATATGGAGAGGAAAGTGTACATAATAGAAAAAATAAGTTCGATTTTGACACTAGCCATCAAAGTCAAACTTATTTTCTTTTTGAGAAAGAACTATTGTCCCGCTCTCAAATTATAGAGCCATTGAAAAAGTGGTTGAATGATCGGCAACAGCGATCGTTTGACCGCTTTTTCTTTTCCTCCTATTTTTCGTTTTTATGAAAAAGAAACTGAATTTGTTGAAAAAAGAAATAACAACGTTGTTAGCCTATGGTGATTAATGGCAATAGATAGAATACATGCTTGTTACAGTGAGGGTTCTTAAAAGATACAGATAAATCGGTTTATAAAACACCATTATTAATACAGTTAAAAAACAGATAGAAGATGAGTAAAAAAGTTGCTTTTTTACGAATACTCCGCCATTATAGAAACAGTTAGTATTTAGGAAGCGTTTTTTATTCAAATAGAAAACCAATAAATTGATTTATCTATTTTTATCAAACAGTTTGATAAGGTGTACTATTTTTCGTTGGAGGAACAGATGATTGAATTGATCAATGTAACTAAAAGCTATGAAGGCACGCAAGCGGTAAAGAATATTCATTTGACAATCGAACCAGGTGAGATCATCGGAATCGTTGGGAAAAGCGGTTCTGGTAAATCTACGTTACTTCGTTTGTTGAACTTAATGGAAGAACCTAGTAGTGGGGAAATCCTAATCGATGGTGTGGCCGTTCAAAAGTTGAACAAAAAAGAAAAAAGGCAGCAAAAACAAAAAATGGGGATGATTTTCCAAAACCATAATCTATTAGATAACTTAAAGGTGTATGAAAACGTGTCATTACCATTGAAGCTGCAAAAGAAAAAGAATCGTGAAAAAATTGATTATTTATTAAATTTTGTTGGGATGGCTCATAAAGCTGCTGTATATCCAGTAAAACTATCTGGCGGTGAAAAGCAACGAGTGTCGATTGCTCGGGCGTTGACACGTGACCCAGAAATTTTATTGTGTGACGAAGCTACAAGCTCACTAGATGAAGAAAATACGGAAAGTGTGATTCGTTTATTGCATAAAGTCCATGAAGAATTCCAGCCGACAATTTTCTTTGTTAGTCACGAATTAGAAACAGTGAAAAGCTTATGCCAACGAATTTTGGTCATGGAAAATGGCGAGTTGATTGGCGAGTTAAGAAATCACCCACAACGTTATACGGAAGAAAACTTGACGTATTTTGAAAAAATAAAAAGGAGCTTAGCGCAATGATTCATTCACAAAGCATGATGGAGTATTGGCCAGCGCTACTGACCAGTCTCGAAGAAACGGGCATCATGATGGCTATTTCGATGGGCGTATGTGTGGTTGGCGGATTGCCACTAGGTTTAGGGTTGTTTTTGACGAATCCTAAAGTTCGAGGTCGTTATCCTTGGATTTATTGGACCTTGAATTTTTTAGTCACAGTGATCCGCTCTTTTCCATATCTATTATTTGTGATTGCGTTGATCCCAGTAACTCGCGCGGTATTAGGCAAAGCCTTTGGTCCTATACCAGCTTCTGTACCACTTAGTATCATTGCGATCACTATCTTTGCCCGGCTAGTTGAACAGGTCTTGCTGGATGTTTCTGACGAAACTTATGCATTGGCCAATTCATTAGGGACGACTCGCTTTCAATATATCTGGCATTTTTTACTAGTAGAAGCGAGAAGTGGTTTAGTCTTGGCGTATACGACGACGACTGTCAGTATGGTTTCCTATTCGACAGTCATGGGAGTCATTGGTGGTGGCGGAATTGGTGATTTTGCTGTTCGTGTCGGTTATCAACGCTATGAATATGGGGTCATGTATGTCGCTATTGTAATCATGATCGTCTTAGTCTTTATTTTACAAATGCTGGGAAACTTTGTTGCTCAGACACTGGATAAACGAAAATAGGAGGAAGAAGAATGAAGAAGTTTTATTTAATTGGTTTCGCAATGATTGCGATCTTAACTTTAGCAGCTTGTGGAGGTCATTCAGCGGATAAAGACAAAAAGGAAATCAAAGTGGCTGTTCAGTTAGAGTCATCAAAAGATATTTTGGAGATTGCCAAAAAAGAAGCGGAGAAACAGGGTTACACCATTGATATTATGGAAGTAAGTGACAATGTGGCTTATAATGATGCCGTTCAACATGATGAAGCAGATGCCAATTTTGCACAGCATGAACCGTTTATGGCAATGTTCAATCAAGAAAAAAAAGCAGATTTAGTCGCCGTTCAACCCATTTATTATTTTGCGGGGGGCTTTTATTCCAAAAATTATAAGAATGCTGATCAATTGCCCAAAAATGCTAAAGTCGGTATTCCAAGCGATCCAACAAATGAAGGTCGAGCATTAGCGATTTTAAATAAAAATGGTGTTATCAAATTAAAGGATAACATAGGGTTCAACGGTACTGTGGCGGATATCGTTGACAATCCTAAAAATCTTCAATTTGAACGAATCGATTTATTGAATCTAGTAAAAGCCTATGATGAAAAGGACATTGCGATGGTCTTTTGTTACCCTGCTTACTTAGAACCAGCTGGCTTATCGACCAAAGATGCGATCTTACTGGAAGATGAAGCTGCCAGCAAACATTACGCTTTGCAATTGGTAACGAGAGAAGGGGAAAAAGACAGCGAGAAAATCAACGTATTGAAAAAAGCAATGACGACGAAAGAAGTCGCTGAGTATATTAAGAAAAATTCTAAAGGCGCAAATATTCCAGCTTTTTAAAAGAACAAAGAAAGTGAGAAGAAATCAACAAAACGCCTGTTTTTAACAAACGAGTAAGGGGGGGCATTCGACATCTTACTCGTTTTTTTGCTGTCATGAAAGACAAGAGTGAAGTTTCTTGGATGAACCCGTTCAAGGATAGCAACAGATAAACTAGATAATAGAAACAAGTGCCTGTTCCAGAAAAATCATCCGATATTTTCTGGAAGGGGCACTTGTCATGTTAGCGAATAAAAAGGGGAGTGCTTACTCATCGATGATGGCTAGATGCGATACTGTTGACTAGATTAAATTGCATTACATCAGTTAGTCATCTGTTTCATCTTGTTGATCTTTTCTTCTTCCGGAGTAACAATGATCGTTTTTTGATTTTCATAAATCACATAGCCTGGTTTTGCGCCATTCGGTTTGCGCAAATGCTTGACTTGAACCAAGTCCACTGGTACTTGGGCGGAATGACGGTATTTTGAGAAATAAGCAGCTAATTCAGCGGCTTCAGTTATCGTTTCATCAGATGGCTGGTCACTTTTGATAATGACATGAGAGCCAGGAATATTTTTGGCGTGGAGCCAATAGTCTGTTTTCTTCGCCGTTTTTAAGGAAAGTTGATCATTTTGAAGATTGTTTTTCCCTACCAAGATCAACGTACCATCAGTAGAAAGATATTGATCTGGCTGTGAAGGTTTCTTGCGTTTTTGTTTTTTCGAAGATTTCTTTTTTAAATAACCTTCTGCTGTCAATTCTTCTTTGATCACTTCGATATCCATAGGTCCAGCAATCTCTAATTGGGACAAGACAGATTCTAAATAATCGATCTCATTTTTGGCTTCTTCGATCTGTTTACCAATCAATTTGACGGCATTTTTTAGTTTTTGGTAGCGATGGAAATATTTTTGGGCATTTTGATTGGGCGTTAATGCTGGATCAAGCTTGATTGTGATCGGCCGATCTTCTTCATAATAATTAGGCAATGTTACTTCATTTGCGCCCCGAGGTACTTGAGCCATAAAAGTAGTTAATAGTTCGCCATCTCGACGATAATCTTCGGCATTTTCCGATTCTTTTAAGGTCTGCTCCCGTTTTTTCAATTTATTTCTGTTTCGTTTAAGCTCGTTTTCAATCTTGCGGATGAGCTCGCCACCTTGTTGTTTGGCACGGTCTTTTTCTGCTTTTTCTTGATAAAACGCATCTAATAACGCACTGAGAGTCGGGTACATCTTTTTTTGTTGCGTATTTGAATCAAAGAAACGATAGTTGATCGGCGTAAAATATTCTTTCTCCGCTACTTCATAAAGGCTAGGGGAGCGTTGGGTGTCGATTGCTGTGAAGAATTCTTGCCATACCAACATTTTTTCATTGGGGCGTTCTGTTAAGCGAGCTACCAATTCTTGCGCAGTATCAAAACCGATTCCTTGAAATTGTTGTTGGATTCCTTTTGGTGTCAAGTCCATTTGAGAAAGCCGATGGAAGACTTTTTCTTTTTCCTGACTAAAGGGATTCAGCTGGTTTTGTTCAGGTGGAGCAATATAGTCTACACCAGGCAGAAGGGAACGATAAGTATTTTGTGAACTACCAATATGCTTGATCGCATCTAAGATTTTTCCTGATTCTTTATTCACTAAGATGATCGTGCTATGACGTCCCATGAGTTCCACAATCAAAATGATATTTTGGAGATCTCCTAGTTCGTCTCGTTTCGTGAAATGAAAGTGGATCACTCGGTCGTTTTCGATTTGTTCGATCGACTCCAAAATTGCCCCATCAAGATGCTTGCGTAACATCATCACAAAGTTCGGTGGTGTGTCTGGATTTTGATAGTCGATTTGAGTGATCTGGATTCGAGCATAACTAGGATGTGCAGATAAGAGCAAACGCTGATTTTTACCACGTGAGCGAATTACTAATACGACTTCATTTTCGTAAGGTTGGTGGATTTTAGAAATCCGACCAGATAATAGAGACTCACGCAATTCATTGATCATTGCATGAGTAAAGACACCATCAAAGGACATGGTTCATTCCTCATTTCTTTTCATAAGTAGTTTCATTATAACGAAAAAAACGTAGAAAGACCAATTTACTAGGTAGTTATCAACTGATTTGATCGTAAAAAAGTACTGGATTGAAAAATAATCGATATTCTTTAAATGTATTTTTTTCTATCTACCTCAAACTTAGGTATAATAAAAGAAAACGAAAAAGAAGGTGATCGCTATGTGGAAAGAGATAAGTGAGACCATCAAAGTCAAATATCATCATTTTTTGGCTGATTTCGATACGCATCCACAACGCTATTTTATGCGTTTATTGTTCGTATTACTTGTTTCACTGGTCATTACGATCACGATGTTTGTCTTTCCTAAAAATATTAGAGAAGCACAGGTGGAGAGCTTAGTCTATGCAGAAATCAATTCTCCTAAGCTGAAACCTTTGAATATCAATGAAGCATCGCAAACAATTGAAGAAAGTAAAGCTATTTCAGTTTTGTTCAGTGTGCCAAGTGGAGAAATGTATCAAGCATTAATGGACATTTTTCATGATCAAAAAAAAATGGCGGAATTGAATCGCCCTATTTATTTTTACCCATTGGTTTATCAGGTCAATGAATTAGAACAACGCTACGATTTAAAGCAAGAGCATTTGACGGTAATCTTTTTCCAAAATGGCAAAGAAACCAATCGCTTAGTCTATAACGCAAATCAGTTAAGTGATTTCCCTACGCAGCTGATTCCCGAATTAAATCGTTTGCCATTAGCGAATATCAAGAAATTAGAAGAAGAACTTGGGAAAGAAACGCAAACGACTTCGACTAATGCTCAACTGGGAACAGATCTTAATGCTGGAAATAAGACGGAATAAAAAAACAGTTGACGAACATGCTAAATTCGATTAGACTTAGATTAATTATTAAGGAAAGGGTGATCCACAATGAACTTATCAAACCAATTTTTAGCAGGAACAACTCAAGCTTGGCGTAACTGGCGTGGATAAGTTGTATTGATGGCGAACTTTGACCGTAGATACAACTTTTTAGAGTACAAATCTAAAATTTGTATCTATGCTGGACAAGAAATTTGACTACCGCATAGATTCGATCTATGCGGTTTTTTGTATGTAAGAAGACAATTACCGTTGGGGTGATTGTCTTTTTTTGTCAGTTCGTGTCAGAAACCAGACTTGAATAATGATGATTAAAGGAATGAGGGGGAAGAAAAATGAAAAATAAACGTTTGATCACAGTTGTTGCACTTATTATGCTTTACTTAGTAGGAACCTTTATTTATGAAAAAATAACGCCTGCTTCTACTGAATCGAAACCAAAAGAAACGGATCAAACTGTTTCCGTTGGGGTTTTGCAATATGTGAGCCATCCGGCATTAGATGAAATTTACCGTGGGATCAAAGACGGTCTCCAGCAATCAGGGCTTGAGGAAGGAAAAAATTTAACGATCTCCTTTCAAAACGGGCAAGCAGATCAAAGTAAATTAGCCACTATGAGTCAACAATTAGTACAAGCTGACCCGGATGTCCTAGTAGGGATCGCTACTCCGGCTGCTCAATCTTTAGCTAATGTAACGAATACGATCCCATTAGTCTTAGGTGCGGTCACAGATCCAGTTGGTGCCGGCTTAGTGAAGTCTTTAAAAGAACCAGGTGGAAACATCACAGGCGTATCTGATCAGCCTCCTGTTGAAGCGCAAATCAAGTTAGGCGCTGAATTGTTGCCGAATGCGAAGAAAGTCGGGATTTTATACGCTTCTTCAGAAGATAATTCAAAATACCAAGTAAGCCAAGCAGAAAAAGCGATTCAAAAAGCAGGTTTGACTTCAGTAAAATATGCTGTACCTTCTACGAATGAAATCGCCCAAACTGTCCAAGTGATGAGTCAACAAGTGGATTTCATTTATGTTCCTTTAGACAATACAATTGCTAATGCTATGCAGACAGTGGTAAAAGAAGCCGATAAAGCGAAGATCCCAGTGATCCCTTCAGTTGATTCAATGGTCGAACAAGGTGGCTTGGCAACGATCGGGATCAACCAATATGATTTAGGTGTTCAAAGTGGGAAAATGGCTGCGATGCTTGCACTAGGAAAAGAAAAACCAGCAACGACACCTGTTTACGTCTTTGATAAAGGCGATGTCATCATCAATGAAAAACAGGCGGAAAAATTAGGGATCACGATTCCTGATTCAATAAAGCAAGAAGCTAAAAATGTTTCAGAAGAACCGAAAGACGAGGGGGATGAACAATGATCGTATCAGCAATTTCGCAAGGGATGTTATGGGCAATCTTAGGATTAGGAATCTTTATGACTTATCGGATTTTGGATTTTCCTGATATGACGACTGAAGGATCATTTCCATTAGGTGGAGCAGTTTGTGTGACAGCTATCACTCATGGGATCTCACCAGTTTTAGCAACGCTGCTTGGCGTGGGTGCAGGCATGCTTGCCGGACTAGTTACGGGGCTGTTGTATACCAAAGGAAAGATCCCAGTGATTCTTGCCGGAATCTTAGTCATGTCTGGATTAAACTCGGTGATTTTATTCGTGATGCGCACACCAAATCTTTCTTTATTGAATCATTCGATTTTACAAGATACGTTCAATGGTCTTCATTTACCTGACTATTTTGATACCGTGTTACTTGGCTTGCTTGCATTAAGTCTCTTGATTGGTGTCTTACTGTTCTTTTTCAATACCGATTTAGGTCAAGGGTATATCGCGACAGGAGACAACGAAACGATGGCTCGTTCCTTAGGGATCAAAACAGATCGAATGAAAATCTTAGGATTGACTCTTTCAAATGGTGTTATTGCTTTATCAGGTGCATTGATTGCACAAAATGATGGGTATGCCGATGTCAATAAAGGAATTGGTGTCATCGTGATCGGGCTAGCTTCTATCATTATTGGAGAAGTGATCTTCCACGAATTAACGTTAGCAGAACGTTTGATTGCCATTGTCGTGGGAAGCATCATCTATCAATTATTGATCCTGATCGTCATTAAACTTGGGTTTGACACAACATATCTCAAACTCTTCTCCGCTATTATTTTAGCCATTTGTTTGATGATTCCTCAGTTAAAACAAGCATTGAAACTTAAAACCGGTTTTGAGAAGGAGGTTTGACCATGACAGCGATTATCACAATTAAAAATGGAAAAAAAGTCGTTAGCAATGGAATGAATGAAGAAAAAGTATTATTAGATGGAATTGATTTGACAATCAATAAAGGCGATTTTATTACGGTCCTTGGTGGAAATGGTGCGGGAAAAAGTACGCTGTTCAACACGATCGCAGGAACATTACAATTAAGTCAAGGATCAATCGCTTTTAAAGAGCGGAATATCACGAAAGAAACAGAAGAAAAACGGGCTTCTTTTCTTTCTCGAGTGTTCCAAGATCCTAAGATGGGCACAGCTCCAAGGATGACAGTAGCAGAGAACTTGCTTTTGGCTCAAAAAAGAGGAAAGAAAAGACCCCTTCGTCTCCGTAACCTAAAGAACCAAAGAGAAAAATTTTATCAATTGTGTCAAGAAGTTGGAAATGGGTTGGAGCAGCATTTAGATACGCCAGCTGGGGAATTATCAGGAGGGCAACGCCAAGCATTGAGTTTATTGATGGCGACCATTGAAGCGCCTGAGTTGCTGCTATTAGATGAACATACAGCAGCGCTCGATCCTAAAACTGCCAAATCATTGATGCAATTAACCAATCGCAGGATTACTGAACAACACTTGACTTGCTTGATGATCACCCACCGGATGGAAGATGCCTTGAATTATGGGAATCGTCTGATCGTTTTACAAAAAGGACGGATCGTGAAAGATTTGTCTAAAGAAGAAAAAGAGCAATTGTCACTAGCGGATCTATTACAATTTTTTGAAGAAGTGTTAGATTAGTTTTTGATTACTGACTGCTTTTCCTTCTACTTTGTGCCTAGTATGCCTATAGTACATTGATTTGTTTTAAATGAATGAGAAAGAGGCCCCGATTGTTTGACAATCATGTTGACAAGTTTCTCATACCTCCTTTAAACTTAGAAAGACTCGTCAATCATAGACATAAGAAAAAGCACAAGAAACAGAACTAAACAATCGACCATCTGATGTCTCGTGTCATGTTTACGAGGATTGGATGGTTGTTTTATTTTTTAAGGAGGAAAAAGATGATCTCTGGTAGAACAAAACTCACAGGCTTTTTTGCAAAGCCTGCTTCTCATAGTCTTTCACCGCTCATGCACAATCTGGCATTTTCACATTGGGGTATTGATGCCGTTTATCTGGCTTTTGAGGTAGATCAAACGAACCTAAGACAAGCCGTTGAGAGTATCCGCACATTAAATATGTTGGGCGTAAATGTTTCAATGCCGAATAAAACGGCTGTCTTGGCATACCTTGATCAGTTAAGCCCTGAAGCGGAATTGATCGGAGCGGTCAACACGATCGTTCACCAGGAGCAACGTTTGATTGGCTACAATACAGATGGTATGGGATTTGTACGTTCCGTCAACGAAACGGGGCATCCAATCAAAAATCAAAAAATCGTTGTTCTGGGAGCAGGTGGTGCAGCAAAAGCAATTGTCGTACAAATGGCACTAGAAGGCGCACAAGAAATCACGATTTACAAACGTTTGAATGCCACTTTTTTACCACTAAAAGAGTATTTTGCGAAAGTCTCTGAGAAAACAGGTTGTCCCATCCGATTACATGATTATGCGGACGAAAGTCAACTGGCATTAGATTTAAGTCAGGCGAATCTATTGATCAACGCAACTGATATCGGAATGGGAAGCAAGAAAGACCAATTACCGATTGCTGATGTAAAGTTGTTGCATTCGCAATTAGCCGTCTTTGACTTGATCTACTCCCCTAGTGAGACACGATTAATCCAAGAAGCCAAAAAAATGGGAATCAAAGCCTATAATGGTTTAGGTATGTTGATTCATCAAGGAGCAATTGCTTTTGAACTGTGGACACATCGAGAAATGGCAGTCCAGAACATACGAGAACGATTAGAACAAGAAGTGTGACGAGCTTTACGTGTAATGGCTTGTCTCATTTCGTTATTTTTTATTAAATTGTGGTTCAAATAGCTGTTTTTATCACGAAGATAGCGTATCCTTTATTTACTTGTACAGATAGCAGGGAGGAAACAAAATGAGTCGGATGGATCGTTATAAGAACATCCATAAAAAAGCAAAACCATTAAAAAAAGAATCAACCGGTTTTTTTAGACGTGAACGTCAAAAGGACAAAGCGTTGAATGATTCAAGAGATGAAGCTACTCGGATCTATCAACCTGATCAGGATTCTTCTTATTCTTCCAGAGAAGGACAAGCTAATGACTATCAAACCCCTTATTCCTATGCAAAAGCAGGAAACAAAAAAGGATTTAATCAAACGAAGAAAAGCTTTTTTAAGAGGAAGAAAGAGCCAAAAGAAGTTCGTCCAAAAAAGAAACGTTCGTGGGGGAAAATCATTCTAGGCATTATCCTATTTTTATTCTTATTTTCAGTCATTTCCTTTTTTGTCGGGAAATCCATGGCAGAACATGATACCAGTTTGCCGAGTGTTACAACGGAATCATTTGATGGTGTACAGTCTTCGAGTGGCGCACATAATATTCTGATATTAGGTAGTGACACTAGAGGTGAGGATGCTGGTCGTGCAGATACGATCATGGTGTTACAGTTAGATGGACCTGCTCATAAACCAAAATTGATCTCATTTATGCGTGATAGTTTTGTAACAATTCCAGGAGTTGGTCAAAATAAGATCAATGCAGCTTATGCTTATGGCGGTGCTGATCTGGTCCGTCAAACCATCAAAGAAAATTTTGGACTTGATTGCCAGTATTACGCAAAAGTCGATTTTAAATCGTTTGAAAAAGTGGTCGATGCATTGTTTATGAATGGTATCAAGATCGATGCAGAGAAAGATTTGAATCTGGATGGTGTCGATATCAAAAAAGGTGTCCAAAAAATGGATGGTCATACACTTTTACAGTATGCACGTTTTAGAAAAGACGAAGAAGGCGATTTTGGTCGAGTAAGACGGCAACAACAAGTCATGAATACGATTTTTAGTCAGCTAAAAAATCCCCTAAACTTGATTCGTGCCCCTTACGCTGCCGGAAAAGCCATTGGTTATACCTCAACGGATGTTTCATCATTGTTTATTATCAAAAATCTTTTGTCGATTGCTCGAGGTGTCGGTGGTGTAGATCGCTTAAGTGTACCTGTTGAAGGTTCATGGAACTTCGGAAACAGCAGTTATGCCGGAAGTATTTTGGTGATCGACAATGACGCCAATCGTGCAGCAATCAGTGATTTTTTAAGTAAATAAATGGAAGAAAAGAAATAGGAAGTTACTCTCTGTAATCATTTATTTCACTTCGTTTAGGTAAAAGTCCTCCATTTTTAATAGGTGGACAATGCAACACTTTGGATTTTCACCAATTGTAAAAGCTAAGCTCATAAAACGACTGTTAGACAAGGGTCTTCAGTCGTTTTTTTCTTTTGAAAAAATAGTTTTTGGGTTGTCATATGCGAATGTTTGTTCCATAATAAAGAAGTCTGTTCTAAGACTGAGAATCATGGAGGGGATAAAATGAAAACTGTTATACTGGCTGAAAAACCTTCCCAAGCAAAAGCTTATGCTGAAACATTTAAGAAACGAATACGTCATGAAGGGTATTATGAGATCATTGATCCGTTGTTTAGTGGGGAAGTAACGATTACTTATGGATTCGGTCACTTAGTGGACATGGTCCCTCCTGGTGCATATGAAGAACGCTGGAGTAAATGGTCCTTAGCTAACTTACCAATTTTCCCAGAAACCTTCCGCTATGAAGTGCCGAAAGAAAAACAAGCACAATTTTCAATCGTCAAAAAGGAATTACAATCAGCGGATACGATCATTATTGCGACAGATGGAGACCGTGAAGGAGAAGCCATTGCTTGGTCGATTATCATTCAAGCGCAAGCCTTCACCAAAAGCAAAAAGTATCAACGTTTGTGGATCAATTCGCTAGAAAAAGAGGCGATTTATGAAGGCTTTAAAAACCTTCGTCCAGGCGAGAGCTATTTTCCTAAATATAAAGAAGCGAAAGCTAGACAGAATGCGGATTGGTTGATCGGGATGAACGGGAGCCCCTTATACAGTCTCTTACTGCAACAAAAAGGGATCGATGGCAGCTTTTCTTTAGGACGTGTCCAAACGCCAACCCTATATATGATCTATCAGTTACAAGAAACGATTAAAAACTTCAAAAAAGAGCCATACTATGAAGTAGAAGCGACGATCAGTTGCGATGATGGACGGTTTACAGGGAAAATCGATCCCAAGCAGCATTTTAAAACCCTCGAAGCGCTACATCAAGTAATTGAAAAATCAGGCGCGCATTTAGGGAAGCAATCAGGACAGATCTTATCGGTCATTAAAAAAGAAAAACAACTAAGTAGTCCACGTTTATTTTCTTTATCTAGTCTCCAGACAAAAATGAACCAATTGATGAAGGTGAGTGCCAAAGCGACATTAGATGCTGCCCAAGGGCTCTACGAAAAGAAATTTTTAAGCTATCCTCGGACAGATTCTACTTACATTACTGAAAATGAACATCACTACTTGGTGAAAAACTTAGTACGTTATAAAGATTTTTTAGGGATCAGCAGCGTAGAGACTCCTGAAACATGGTCGAAAAAAAGATATGTTGATGCGACAAAAGTCCAAGAACACCATGCAATTATTCCAACAAAAACGATTCCTTCCAAGGAACGTTTTGCGCAATTATCACGTCTGCAACAAGCCATCTATTTACAAGTAGCGAAAACGACTATGGCAATGTTTGCCGAAAATTATGTATATGAAGAAACAACAATTTATACTGGTGTCCAAGAACTTCGCTTAAAAAGTACAGGGAAAATCCCAATCAAAAAAGGGTGGCAAATGATCTTAGCAACCAAAAGCAAGCAGAAAGAAGTCCAAGTATTACCAGATGTGGTAAAAGGTCAGGTGGTCGGCGTTGATCTGAAAAGTATTCAAAAAGAAACCCAACCACCAAAACCATACAACGAGGGAACACTAATCACTGCGATGAAAACGGCAGGGAAAACATTGGATGATGAAGAAGCACAGGAAATCTTAAAAGAAGTTGAGGGAATCGGAACAGAAGCGACTCGAGCCAATATTATTGAAAATCTAAAGCAACGTCACTATATCGAGGTCACTAAAAATGAAATCACTGTTACGGCTAAAGGAATCACTCTTTGTAAAGCGGTCGCTCAAGAACCTTTGTTGACTAGTGCGGAAATGACTGCTCAGTGGGAAGGATACCTCAAAAAGATCGGTAACAATGAGGGCACACCCGAAATCTTTTTAGCAAACATCAAAAAATTCATCCTCCATTTACTCGAATCCGTGCCAAAACAACTGACTTCAGTCGATTTATCTGAAGAAATCACTGGAACGCGCCAAATCAAAGCGCTGGAGAAGAAAAATGATCAACTAGGCAGATGTCCAAAGTGTAAACAAGGGATCGTCATGTTGTATCCAAAAGTAGCAACTTGTACCAATGCTTCCTGTGATTTTAAACTTTGGCCAACAATTGCAAAGAAGAAGCTGACGAAAACGATGATGCGGGAATTATTGTCTAAAGGTAAGACTAGTAAAGTAGTTAAAGGGTTGACTGGCAAAAAAGGGAAGTTTGATGCGGTACTAGAACTAAAAGCAGATTATTCGATTGGTTTTTCTTTTCCGTGGATGGAAAAATCAGGAGAAAAAAATAAAGAAGAAAAAAATAATCATTCCGAAAAGTGTTGATTTATTTATCCAAAAATAACATCGATTTATAAATAAGGAGTTTAAGCGTTTGAAAAAAGTTCATTCATTGTTAAATTATTTGATGGGAACGATCACGATCGTTGCTGTTTATCAAGCATTATTAAAATATCCAGAATATGGTACGAAATTATTGTCTATCACGAAAGACCCTACGGCTTACTCACCTACACTGCTACTATCAACACTAACAGCTGGAGCGAAAAGTGCCACATACTTTTTACACAAAACAAGTAGTCTGTTGAAACGAAAGAAACAACGTAAGCAATTACTGATGGTCATCGCAGCACTAGTAATCATTTACTTTCTACCTGTATTGACACAATTATGGCATCAGTATTTTGGTTGATTACCGGAAATAAACCACATTCACAGCTATAATAGAGCATAATGATTCACTTTGAAATTTCTTTATCATAAAAGTATCATGATAAATTAGTAAAATATATAACTAAAGATCTTAGAACATATTTGTGTTTTAAGATCTTTTTCTATTGGAAATGCTAGGTTAAGTCCGTTTATTATCAAGGAATTAAGCTCACTTACTTATAACATTAGTGAATATGTCGGTTATTGATTTGTTAGTGATTATAAGATTTGAACATTAGATGTTTAAGAATGAAAATTGTCGTTTTAGACAAGTTAACAGCTAAAGCTCGCAGAAGTGGGTACGACAATTCATAAAAAATTAGAGAATAACAAGTTATTTCTTGTGGTGCTTTTTATTTCTATTTATGGAAATTAATGGATTATTTCTCACTAATAATAATTATAAAATAAAAGCGCATTAAAAAATCTTTTGTTTCGACAAAATCTTATATGCCAGATATTTAATAAGGTTAAGAACTAAACAAATGATTATTTTTTATGCAAAAAATAACATAAATAGGAAGGTGCAATCATTATGCCGGAAACAAATAATCAAATCGAGGGTTCAACGTTAACGAATGATCAGGAGCTGTATGAACATCTGAATTTTTCTGAAGAAGAAATCGAAACAGATCAACAACAAAAAATAGGTGAACGTATTGATGTGAATGATCATATATTGTTGGATGGTATGATTTCAAACCATCAAAATGAGTTCTCTAAATTGCCCGATGATATAAAAATACCAAGCGAAAAAATACGTAATATTCATGATGATAATCCAATGAATAAACTACTATGCTTACACAAAGGCAAACTCTATTATATTGAAAATTTGGACCCACAAAAAGGAGAAAAAAAAGCTTATGTAATTGCTGAAGAAGTATGGTATGGAGATAAACGATTGTTCCAAGCGAGCATTCAGCATAACATCAACCAAACCTTAATTAAATTTCCTAAGATGACAAAAAATAAGAAAAATGGTACTCGCACGTTACTTGCTAGTCCAAGTTTAGTGTACAATATTATCAAGAATAATGAAATTTTCGAAAATGCAAAAGAAACTCAGGGGATAGCTCGTACAGTAGCACAACCAGATCCAACATATATTGGTGAGCGTCTTAAGATAGGGACCCCTGAATATGGCACTAGGGATCCGGAAATGAAAGTTCAATTAATGTTGCATGAAGATAAGCTCTATCAAATTGACCGCCAAAATAAACAGTCAAAAGTACTCGCAGATAAAGTAGAATATCGAGATGGAATAATCTTTAAGAGAAATGACCAAGGGCTAAGAATGGTGCTATTCAGCCGTAATAATCTTAAAGAGTCTCACAATATAGGTTTGATAAAATCATTTTTTACTAAAGAAAAAAGAGAAACAACTCAAACGACGTATGTAAGCGCCGATACCCTAGAGAACATCAATCAGCGATTACAATATTTTAAAAATATGGAAAAGAAGGATCAGATAGAAAGTAAACCTTGGCCTGAGGTGGATGTTGATAGCATATCATCGTTAAAGAAGTTAAAAATAGTAAAAGATCCAAACCTTCACAACGATAAAGACCTAATCTATTACGATTACGACAAAAGTGCTCTTTATAAGTTAGAGACTAACGATCGCGGGAAAGTCCAAAAAGCTTATTTGCTTACTAATAAACACCTTGATAAACAACTTCATAAAAGCCATCTTGCATTAAACGATATCAATAAAAATATAAAATTGAATTTATTTCCTGTACCAAAGTTGTTTTCCGGATTGGTGTGGACACAAAAAGGGGAAGTAGAAAAGAAAGTGGCGTATTTTATTGAATTCCAAAAAACGATTACTCATGAAAATAGAAACAAAGATGTATATACACTTTTGTTGAAAGATACCAATTTGTATTTAGTTGATCATAAATCAAAAGTGGCTATAAAGGTTGCCGCTAATGTCAATTTTGAAGATGGTAAGATCAAATCAGATAATAAAATACTCTTATCCAACTTATCGCCTAATGAAAATATGAAATGGCCTATATCTTCATACAAAGCTTCTAAAATTTATGAAATAGCAAAAATAAA
>NHCFI00100__coassemble_611_pt1 | contig 24370 bp, 16 predicted proteins | sample NHCFI00100__metabat2_low_PE_009 | metagenome-assembled genome bin NHCFI00100 | reverse complement strand
CAATGGATCTAATCTATTCGATTCAGTGTAGATTTGATGAAACTGGTTTGTTGATTCAGCCATAGATATTGGTTTTGGTGGTTGGATCGTGCCTTCTTGTATCAGATTTTTCTTAACTTCAGAGATTGCTTTCTCAATGATAGGTGGTTCTGGGGTGTTTAATTCTGGTTGAGATTCGTTCTGAATTTTATTCACTATCTCTTGAACGGCTTTTTCGTTTATCTTTAGCGTACATGCAATTTCATTAATGGATACATTTTTTTCAATTGCTCCCTCTACATATATCTTATAAATTTGAGCCAACGTGCAGCCATTTCTTTCCGCAATTCTTTGAATTTGATGGTTCATTGCTTTATAATCTCTAATATATTGATATGGAAGTACTTTTATGTCAGTTTGAGTCAAACAAAGCCGGTTACCTATTTCTTCTTTAGACATTCCCTTAATTGAATGTTGTATAATAAATTCAGCCATTCGATGTTTAACCATTCTCGGAGTCCAGTCCAATTCGGTTGCAATATCACCAATTTTTATCCCTTTTCTTAGTTTCTTGACAAGCTCTTCGAAGCTTAGTTGTTCAAGTACCCTTTCTGGTTGTGTTTTTAATAATAAGGTATTTGTTTTTTTACCTTCTCCCTCTAACTTATTATTTTTTTCAACTTTTTTGAAAGTCTCAAGTATCCTCGGATATCCATCTAAACTCACAGGTAATATACTATTTAATTCTTTCCATGTATATCCTTGATGAATCTTTTTTATTGCATAATCCTCTATTATCGTTTTAGTTTTTTCTACCGAAATATTCAAGCTTTCAGAGATATTCTTTATGTTTTCCTTTATTTTTAGCTTGTGAACGACTAATTTTTCCATCACGTAATCTTCTGAACAACCAATATTCTTAGCAATGAGACGGATATCACTATGCCTTTTAAAACTATTTTGGATAAATGCATGTTTTTTTTCCATTATACTAATTGAACTTTTATGTAGTCTTTCAGCTACTTGAGGTACCGAAAAACCTTGGTATATGCTACGTGCGATTTCTAAATTAAGTATCCTATAAGCAGTTGGTCTACTAATCTTTAGTTGCTCGATAAGTTCTTCATGACTTATTTTATTTTCAAGTCCTTGAATGAACTCTACTCGTATTTTCTTCATTTCCTCCTTATTGTGGCGTTTTAGAAACGCTAATTTTTTTGAACTATCTTTATTGGGGCGCATCTTATGAATGGATTTTTTCATTTCAAGTGCGCCTTCGATATACATTAATTGAATCTGATCGCACGTAGAACTGTTTAACCAAGCAATATGTTGCATTGTATTAGCCTTTAACTCTACTGTAAGATAGTTGTATACATTTTTTTTCATTTGAGCTGTTGTTAACCAAAGATAGGTAGAAATGTGTTGTTTAGGGGTTCCCTTACTCGATTCACTGATAATAAATTGCGCTATTATCATTCGAATTGTTTTATGACTTCTATTCAACTCTTGTGCAATTTCCTCAATATTTTTACCTTTCTTTCTTTGGATAGCAATATAATTAATTAGATATTTATTTAATTCATTTGATGTTATTTCTTCTAACTTGTCTTTTCTATTTTCTTTGTAAAAATTAATTATTTCATTTTGTCTCCTACTTTCTACTCCTTTTTCTCCTGATTCGTTTTCCTTTTTAACTTCAAGGTAGATATTATGGACTCGTGGATTCTCAGCCAAATTAAGATACAACATTTTATTCAATTCTTCCAGTGTGTATCCTTCCTCACAGATTTTTCGTATTGCATAATTTTCTATTATCTTTTTAGTTTCTCCTAATGAAATAGAAACACTCTTAGTAATATCCTCGATATTTTCCATTTTTTTCAGCTTTTGAATAATTATTTTTTCAAGAACATACGCCTTCGTACCACCTATCTGCTGAGAAATGGAGTCAATCCTAGAGGAAGGTGGAATCTCAGAAATGGAATTATTACTAGAGGAATCCGAAAAACGTCTTAGAATATAGTTGTGTTTGTTTCTGTGAATTTCCTCAACGGGCTTGTGAAATCGTTCAGCTATTTCAAGTTCCGTAAATCCTTGACTTAGTTTACATGCGATTTCAAGCAATTTGATTTCAACCACTGTTTTACGGGATATCTTCAAGCTATCTGCAATTTCTTCATCTGTTTTTCCTTGTTCATAACCTTGAACGACCTTGGCTCTCAGTATTTTATTCAGATATTTCATGACACTATTCTCCTTTGTTTTTAGTAGCAATAACCGTTATCAATGGGACTTGCTACTTACTTTTTAACATATTAAAGGACACTGATTAGAACTTTTTTTGGAAATATAATAAAAAAAGATTCTGAGACAAATACTTGTCCCAAAATCTTCATTAATTAAAAAATTAAAAATTTTTTCACTTAACTTGCTTCTTCGCGCAACTTTTCTGCAAATTCATTAATCTTTCTGATTCGATGATTGATTCCGGATTTAGAGATCGCTCCTGATGGAATCATTTCTCCTAGCTCTTTTAAACTGACTTCTGGGTGCTTTAATCTCAATTCTGCAATTTCTTGCAATTTTTCTGGTAGCGCAGTTAATCCAACTCTACTTTCAATCAATTCAATATTTTCGATTTGTTTTGCTGCAGCATCAATCGTTTTATTCAGATTGGCTGTCTCACAATTGACAAGTCGGTTGACTGAGTTTCGCATATCACGTACGATACGGACATCTTCAAAGCGCAACATCGAATTCGTCGCACCAATTAAGGTTAAAAAGTCAGCAATTTTCTCTGCGCCTTTTAAGTATGAAATATAGCCGTTTCGACGTTCCAATGTTCGAGCATGAAGACCATAATAATTTAACATATCACAAATGTCTTGATTATGTTGTTCATAAATGGAGAAAATTTCTAAATGGTAACGACTAGTTTCAGGGTTATTGACTGAACCAGACGCCATGAATGCTCCTCTTAGATAAGATCGCATTTTTTGTGCATTTCCTAAAATTTCATCAGATACATGCCCATTGAACATCATTCCGTCCATGATATCTAGATCCATCAGTACATTTTTCGTTCCTTGTTTCAAACGAACGATATAGACATTATTCTTTTTCAATTTCATTTTTTTTCGAACGAGTAACTCGCTTCGGACATTATAATGATCTTTTAAAAGAGAATAGATCCGTCTAGCGATAGCTGCATTTTCTGTTTGAACGTTTAGGATAAATTGTTGATTCACAATCCCTAAAGATCCATTCATTCGCAAAAGTGCAGCTAATTCCGCCTTTGCATGTTCGCGGTGAACTTCAAGTCCAGTAAGTTCTTTTTTGACATCTGCCGCAAATGACACCCTATTCTCCTCCTTTCTCTTAGTGACCTATCGTTTAATATTTGGAACCAAAAACCAAACGAAATAGCTCTTCCACAACTTTTTCACCATCATGGAAGACACCACCATTTTTTAATTCTAAAAAGTCAGTCGAAATCACTCGACATCCTTCATTCCGTAATCCATGAAAATCATGAGTTACTTGTACGAGGTATTCATCGTAAATTTCAGGATCCATATAACCTGCTGGTACTTTTTCTGTGTTAACTAAAACAGTATCAATAAATGGTCGTTTCAAATGTTCATGCAACACCCGAATATGATCAGCATCTGTAAAATGTTCTGTTTCACCTTTTTGTGTCATGATATTACAAATATACACCACTTCGGCTTCTGTTTTAGCTACTGCTTCTCCAATTTCTTGGATGACCAAATTAGGTAAAATGCTAGTAAACAAACTACCCGGTCCTAAAACGACCATATCTGCCTCCATAATGGCAGAAACAACTTTTCGTGCTGGTTTGGCTTCGCTATCATCCGTGGTATTTCGCACATAGACATGATCAATCGTTTTTCGATCGACCGCAATTTTTGATTCCCCCACCGCAGTAGTACCATCTTTAAAAACTGCATGGAGTGTTAATGGTGTTTCAGAAGAAGGATAGATATGACCGTCCACATGCATCAGCTTAGATAGGAGTTGTACTGCTTCGTATGTACTTCCTCTCATTTCTGCGACAGCGGCAATGATCAAATTACCGATCGTATGATTGGCTAAAAATTGATCTTCTTTTTTAAAACGATACTGAAAGATATCTTCATAAAATTGTGGCATATCCGACAATGAAACCAACACATTCCTCAAATCGCCAGGGGGCGCCATCGCAATTGATTCTCTGATTGCACCGCTACTGCCCCCGTCATCTGCGACAGTTACGATTGCTGTAATATCAGCCCCTTGGTTACGCAAGCTTTTTAAAATAACCGGTAAGCCTGTGCCACCCCCAACGACAACGATTTTGGGCTTTCTTATACGGTAAGTTTTCATCTTCACGAGCGATTCACCGTCTCTTTCCGTTTATCTTTGTCACGGTGAGTCACATTGACTTTATAATTTTCTTTCAAAGCACCTGATAAACGTTCTGTTAACGCAACTGAACGGTGTTGCCCTCCGGTACAGCCAATAGCAATCGTCAAGCTGCTTTTACCTTCTTTGATATATCCTGGTAAAACCGTCTGTAATAAATCTAAAAACTTATTATAAAACAGCTCAGTTTCATCAAATGACATCACATAGTCATAAACTGGTTGATCTTTTCCTGTCAAAGGTCTTAATTCAGGAATATAGTGGGGATTTGGTAAAAAGCGTACATCCATCACGATATCTGAATCAATTGGCAAGCCATATTTGAATCCAAAGGAAACAAATTCGATTCGAAAGCCTTGATCGCCTTTGGTCTTAAACGTTTGATTGATTTTTTCCCTTAACTGACGTGGTGTTAAAGTCGTCGTGTCTATAATGACCGAGGCCTGCATCTTTAGATCATTCAATATCGCACGTTCTTTACGAATTCCTTCCGTGACTAAACCGTTCATTGCCATTGGATGAGTACGTCTTGTTTCCTTGTATCGTGCGACTAATTCTTCATCGGATGCATCTAAAAATAAAATCGACGTATCGATAAAATCCGTATTCTCAATTTCGACTAACATATTTTGGATTTCTTCAAAAAACGAGCGTGAACGCAAGTCTACCACTAATGCCATTTTCGTCACTTTACCCGATTCTTTGATCAATTCCCAAAACTTTGGAATTAGATTTGGTGGCATATTATCAATACAGAAATACCCCATATCTTCAAAACTTTGAATAGCGACCGTCTTCCCAGCGCCACTCATCCCTGTGATGATTACTAGTTGTAAATTATCAGCCATATCAAACGGCCCCCTCTCATATCTCTTCCTAAAATTATATCACTTCCGGGCGTATCATTACCAGTTAAACATTCTTAAAAATGAAGTTGTCGATAAAAATAGGGACAAATACCACTGTAGGTATCCGCCCCTAATCTTTGCTCATAAAAGTTTTCAACTTGATATGGTAGCTTGTCGGTGTTGTAAGGCACGGGCGATCGTTTGATCAGCTAAGATTGACTGTGCGTCAATGACGGGATATTCATTTTCCCCTACATACTCTTGCATCAACGATAATTCTGTACAGCCTAAAATAATTTTTTCGCAATCAAATCGCGCCACCGCTTCTGCCAAAATTTCGTAGTATAGTTCTTTGTTTAAATAATCTGATTCTTTGATATCATGATAAATCAAATGGTTGATTTTCGCCTGAAGTTGAGCATCAGGAATGACAGCCTCAAAGCCTAGCTGTCTCACTTCCTTTTCATAAATCCCAGCTTTCATGCTACCTTCCGTACCCAGGATGGCTACTTTACCAGTTGTATTTTGTCTGACAAGCTCATTTGCCGCTTCTCGTGGCATATGAAGAATCGGAATCTCAGTGGCTGCTTGAAGTTCATCAAAGAAATAATGAGCTGTATTACACGTTAAAACGATAAAATTTGGTTTGAGTAAATTTTGTTTTTCAACATCATCTAGTAGGTAAGGCATTGGACTTTCTTGTTCCCTATCTAAAATATAAGCCGTTCGATCAGGAACTGTCGCATGATTAAATAATACATAATTTAAATATTCCTGATCTTTTGAGGCTTTGGTTCGATGATTGATTAGACGGACAAAACTCTCTGTGGCCATCGTTCCCATTCCGCCCAAAATACTAAAAAAGTTTTCCATGAATCAACCTTCTTTCACATGAAAGTATTTTTTAAATCGAGGAATGTAATTTCTAAACATATACTTCATCAATAACCAGCGTTTGAGCGAACGATCTTTCTCATAAAAAACAGTCGTTCCATAACGATTTTCTTTAATCATTTTTTCTGCAACTTTTTTGTCTTCATTTGCTTTTGCATAAGTTAAAAAGACCTTGTTAGGTACACCCATCCATAATTTTGCTTGATCCGATTGGCTCGTCCCATAGGTAGTCCCTGTGAATGGAACTTCAAATACACGGTCTTCTGTCACAAATTTTGCTAAATTCAAGCCATTAAGAGTGACAAAGAAACTGCTTCTTCCCTGACGAAGGTTGATTTCAAAAAGTTTGTATTCACCATCTCTTGGATCGTATTTCATATCAAAATTCGCAAAACCAGTATAGGAAATATCTTCTAAAAATCGTTTAATCGTTTGATAGATCTTTTCATTATAATCTGGCATGATCACCACATAATTACCAATCGAAGCTGGTGTTGGATCTTCTAGTAATGGGTGACCTAAACACATCATTCTTACTTGATGGTTTTCATCGACATAAGCATTTAACACACGCATATTACTATCATCCCCAGGAATGAAATCTTGGACGATCATTTCACTTGTATAACCTGCTTCGTAAATACGACCTAAGATCAAGTCAAATTCTTCACGATTATCGATAATAAACGCTTTTTTTCGACCTTCAAATTGGACAGATAAGTATTCCACGCTGTTTGCCGGCTTTAATGCCACTGGAAAGTCAAATGGTAACTCTTGATTCAAATGCCCATCAACTAACATTTCTTTTCTAACAATCAACGTTTTAGGATAAGGTAACTGGTATTCCTCGCAAACTTCATAAAAACTAACCTTATTAATCAGACGTTTAAATAACGAATAATCGATGTAAGGACAAATAAAATACTTTGAGAGTTCTTCTTTATGCTGTGAAATCAGTTCTGCATAGCCATCTCCACATGCGATCAAGAGATACTTCTTCGTTTGATCTGAATATTTCTCTCTTGCTAAACGTAACATGGACTCAATAAAGACCGGATCTTTATCAAAGCCAGGAATTACGTCAACTTTGACGATTTTGCTATAGCGAGTTGGTGCCAACTGATTTGATGCATACGCCTGGCAAACTTTGCCATACGCTTCATGAAATGAACGTGCCATTCCATAGACATTCATGTCGCTACCCAATAAAATAGGAATAAATTCTTCGTTTACATTACTGTTCATCATTATCTCTCACTTACTCATAATCTCTAGTTTTCTTTTTCAACTACACAAGGAATATCATACCATAAAGAAAAAAGCAATCAAAGGAATCTCCTCCGATTGCTCAATTCTTTTTTGAACGGATTGAACTTATAGGAAGTTTTTATCTATACCAATTAGTGTAGAAAGAACTACCATGTTTCGTATTTTAGTCTATACTAGTCAATAAAACAAGAATAGATACTTGATTTTAATTTTTTTTTAACTATCCAGTTGGTTTTCACCATTCATGATTTTTTTTAAGTATCGACCAGTATAACTCTCTTTCACCTCAATGATTTCTTCAGGTGTACCAGTGGCTAAAATCGTACCGCCACCTTCCCCGCCTTCTGGTCCAAGATCAATAATATGATCAGCGGTTTTAATAACATCAAGGTTATGCTCAATCACTAATACCGTATTCCCTGCATCTACTAAACGTTGCAAGACATCAAGTAGCCGGGCAATATCATCTGTATGCAAACCAGTCGTTGGTTCATCCAAAATATAAAAGTTCTTACCATTCGCTATTTTGTGTAATTCACTAGCGAGTTTCATCCGCTGTGCTTCCCCACCAGATAATGTTGTAGCTGGTTGCCCCATCGTAACGTAGCCTAGACCAACATCGACAATGGTTTGAAGTTTTCGATGAATCTTAGGGATTGGTTGGAAAAATTCAACGGCATCTTCAACCGTCATTTCTAAAATATCTGCAATACTTTTTCCTTTATAATGAACTTCTAGCGTTTCAGAATTATATCGCTTCCCATGACAAACTTCACAAGGAACGTAAACATCAGGTAGAAAGTGCATTTCAATCTTAATAATTCCATCGCCTCGGCAGGCTTCACAACGTCCACCTTTAACGTTGAAACTAAAACGGCCTTTTTTATACCCACGCATTTTAGCTTCATTTGTTTGTGCAAATAAATCTCTAATATCATCAAATACACTAGTATATGTCGCAGGATTGCTTCGTGGTGTGCGCCCAATCGGACTTTGATCGATATCAATGATTTTTTCAATACTTTCATAACCGGAAATTGATTTGAATTTACCAGGTTTTGCTGAATTACGATTGATTTTTTGTGCAAGAGCTCGTTTTAGGATACTATTGACCAATGTACTCTTACCTGAACCGGACACACCAGTCACCGCAACAAATTCACCTAAAGGAAATTCCACTGAAATATTTTTCAAATTATTTTCCGTTGCCCCAGTGATTTTGATGGCTTTTCCATTCCCTTTTCGGCGTTCAGTTGGAACTGGGATACTCTTTTTACCGGATAGATATTGTCCAGTCAAAGAGTCTTCATCAGCAGCAACTTCCGCAGGCGTGCCAGCTGAAACGATTTCTCCTCCTTGATGCCCGGCACCAGGGCCTACATCAATCAAATAATCTGCCGCACGCATCGTATCTTCATCATGCTCGACCACAACCAGGGTGTTCCCTAGATCACGCATTTTCTTCAATGAACCGATCAAACGGTCGTTATCTCTTTGATGGAGTCCGATAGAAGGCTCATCTAAAATATAAAGAACCCCTGAGAGATTCGAGCCAATTTGAGTGGCCAAACGGATCCGCTGTGCTTCTCCTCCTGAAAGAGTTCCTGATGCACGACTCAGCGTTAAATAATCGAGACCAACATTTTCTAAAAATGAAAGTCGATCATTCACTTCTTTTAAAATCGGTTTAGCTATTACTTTTTCTTGGTCTGAAAGGGTCAAATTTGAAAAGAAGTTGACCGCTTTTTGGATAGACAACTCGTTCGTTTGTCCAATATTCGTCCCATTGATTTGAACGGATAAAGCTTGAGGATTCAAACGATACCCATGACAAGTTTGACAAGTCAATTCAGTCATATATTGTCTCATTTGCTCTCTTGTGAAATCACTGTTTGTATCATGGTACCGACGCTTAATGTTTTTCAATACCCCTTCAAAAGTTGTTTCAACATCACGAACACCACCGAAATCATTCTCATAGTGGAAATGGAACAGCTCGTCTGTCCCATTGAGCACGATTTCTTGATGTTCAAGTGGCAACTCTTCAAAAGGCGTCTCCATATCAATCCCATAACTTTCACAGGCTTGAGCCAGCATCTGTGGATAGTATTGTGAACTGATTGGATTCCAAGGGACGATAGCTCCTTGACTCAACGTCTTCGTACGATCAGGTATCACTAAATCTTGGTCCACTTCTAATTTGACACCAAGACCATCACAATCAGGACAAGCACCAAATGGCGCATTGAAAGAAAACAGTCTTGGTTCCAATTCACCAACAGTAAAGCCACAATAAGGACAAGCGTAATGCTCGCTAAACAGCATTTCCTCTTCTCCGATGACATCAATCAAAACATAGCCTTCTGCTAAACGCAAGGCAGCTTCGATTGAATCAAACAAACGTGAACGGATTCCTTCTTTTATGATGACACGGTCTATGACAATTGCGATATCGTGCTTTTTATTTTTTTCTAATTCTGGTACTTCACTTAAGTCATAGATTTCTCCATCCACTCGAACGCGTACGTATCCTTCTTTTTGAATACGTTCAAAAACTTTTTTATGTTGGCCTTTTTTCTTGACAATGATCGGCGCAAGAACTTGAATTTTAGTCCGTTCAGGTAATTCTAAAACTTTATCAGCCATTTGATCAATAGATTGGCTGGTGATCTCAATGTGATCATTCGGACAGATAGGATGCCCCACACGTGCAAACAGCAATCGGAGATAATCATTGATTTCTGTGACAGTTCCTACTGTTGAACGAGGGTTTTTACTAGTTGTTTTTTGATCAATTGAAATTGCTGGACTTAGCCCATCAATACTATCAACATCCGGTTTATCCATTTGCCCTAAAAATTGCCGTGCATAAGCAGAAAGACTTTCGACATATCTTCTTTGTCCTTCTGCATATAATGTATCGAATGCTAACGAACTTTTCCCAGAACCAGATAATCCAGTGACCACCACAAATTTATCTCGCGGAATTGTCACATTGATGTTTTTTAAATTGTGGGCTCTTGCACCATGGATAATTATTTTATCATTTGCCATATAATCCCCCTACTCTGACGCCTTTAGTTCAAGAATCATATCCCGTACATTTGCGGCTGTCTCGAAATCTAATGCTTTAGCAGCATCTTTCATTTCTTTTTCTAATTTCATTAATAATGTAGCTTTTTCTTCTCTTGTCATTTCTTCATAGGATACTTGAACCGTTTCTTTTGCATCATCTTCGGATTCTTTCGTGATGGAAATCAAATCACGGATCTCTTTGATGATCGTTTTCGGCACGATACCATGCTCTTGATTATATTGTTCTTGGATACTACGTCGTCTAGCAGTTTCATCGATAGCCTTGCGCATCGAATCAGTCACTTTGTCCGCATACATAATCACTTTTCCTTCTGCATTCCGTGCTGCACGTCCAATCGTCTGTACTAAAGAACGTTCACTCCGTAAAAAGCCTTCTTTATCTGCATCCAAAATCGCTACTAGCGAAACTTCCGGTACATCAAGTCCTTCACGTAACAAGTTGATTCCTACAAGTACATCGAATTCACCTAAACGAAGATCACGAATGATTTCGGTACGCTCTAATGTTTTGATATCACTATGCAGATATTTGACTTTGATTCCTAATTCTTTAAAATAATCAGTCAAATCTTCAGACATTTTCTTTGTCAATGTAGTTACAAACACGCGCTGATCTTTTTCAACTCGTTCATTGATTTCTCCTACCAGATCATCAATTTGCCCCATGATCGGCCGCACTTCGATGATTGGATCTAGTAGCCCAGTTGGTCGGATGATCTGTTGAATCACTGTATCCGTTTGTTCATACTCATATGGACCAGGCGTAGCAGATACATAAACGATTTGATTCACGTGCTTTTCAAACTCTTCTAATCGTAACGGACGATTGTCTAATGCCGATGGTAAACGAAAACCATAATCGACTAACATCTGTTTTCTTGCGCGGTCACCATTATACATTCCCCGAATTTGCGGCATTGTCACATGCGATTCATCAATAATCATTAATGAATCTTCGGGAAAGAAATCAAGTAATGTGTATGGTGGCTCACCTTCTTTTCGACCATCCATGTGTCGCGAATAATTTTCGATTCCAGATGTATAACCCATCTCTAACATCATTTCAATATCATAGTTTGTTCGTTGTTCTAGCCGTTGAGCCTCTAACAATTTATTCTCATTCCGCAAAACTGTCAAACGTTGTTCCAGTTCCGCTTTGATATTTGCAACCGCATGTTCCATGTGTTCATCATTTGTAACAAAGTGAGTCGCTGGAAATATCGCCACATGCTCAGTTTCTCCCAAGACCTCACCAGTCAACGCATTGACTTCACGAATCCTTTCGACCTCATCACCAAAAAATTCAACACGCAACGCACGTTCATCCCGACTGGCTGGGAAAATCTCCACAACGTCCCCACGTACTCGAAAACGACCACGTTGAAAATCAATATCGTTGCGCTCAAATTGGATACTAACTAAATCACGAATCAATTGATTACGATCAAGCTCAGCTCCTTGTCTAATTGAAACGACTTGTTTTTGATACTCAAAAGGTGAACCCAAACCAAAGATGCAAGAAACAGAAGCAATCACGATCACGTCATTTCGTTCTAATAACGAACTGGTTGCCGAATGTCGTAATTTATCAATTTCATCATTGACACTAGAATCCTTTTCAATGTAAGTATCACTTGAAGGGACATAAGCTTCAGGTTGATAATAATCGTAATAAGATACAAAATATTCAACTGCATTATTGGGGAAAAATTCTTTGAACTCCCCATATAATTGTCCAGCTAATGTTTTATTGTGGGCAATAATCAATGTTGGCTTATTCACTTTTTCAATCAAATTCGAAACGGTGTACGTCTTCCCTGTACCAGTTGCTCCTAAAAGTATCTGAGCTTTCTTTCCACCAACTACCCCATCAACTAACTGTGTAATGGCTTCGGGTTGATCTCCTGCTGGTTGATATTTTGACACCAACTCAAAGTGTCGGGAGGTATCTCTTTCTATCATATTTCATCCTCCTTTTCATTCTTTCCTCTTCATTTTACGACCACAAAAAAGAAAAGGAAAGCAAAGGCATTCCTTGTTGATTTATTATACCACACCGAACATACTTTCGCTACTTTTGAGTTTTTTCTTTTCTACTATATTATATAAATTCATACATGTATTATGTAGTAAATTAGGCAGCAAAATTATATATCAATAATGTCCCTTAAGTAATTATTTATCTTACGTCAGATTCCTCTCTACATTTATTATGTTACATTTTATAACATAGATTGTTACAAAATGACATTTTTTTTATTTTTTTCAGCAACTCAGCTTGTATCTATTATTAGTTTTCGCATATAATAGGAAAATATGAAAAGTTATTGAAATTTTAGGAGGTTAATTATGAAAAAAAAGCATTTGCTTCATACGATTATTTTCATAATGACAGGACTTGTCACATTTGCGCTTAGCAATCCTGTACAAGCTGACGATAAAACTACTGCTGACTCAAGTACGAGCGAGACGATGCAAAAAATAGAACCTAAGAAAGAGACGTATGTCATTGCCAGCGATTCAGCTTTTGCACCTTTCGAGTTTCAAAACGCTGAAGGCAAATACGAGGGAATTGATGTTGGATTAATGGAGGCAATCTCCAAACTGCAAGGATTTAACCTACGTATGGATTATCGTGGTTTCTCTGCTGCGCTACAAGCGTTAGAATCTGGTCAAGCGGATGGAATGATCGCAGGAATGACTGTGACCGATGAACGAAAAAAAAGCTATGATTTCTCAGATCCTTATTTTGAAAGCGGGATTCAAATCGCTGTCAAAAAAGGAGACAATTCAATCAAGTCCTATGAAGACCTAAAAGGAAAAACAGTAGGTGCCAAAGTTGGAACTGAAAGTGCTGATTTCTTAAATGCCCACGAAGACCAGTACGGCTATACCATCAAGTACTTCGATTCTGCAGATCAGTTATATGACGGATTGAGAGTTGGCGCAATTGACGCCATGATGGACGACTACCCTGTTATCGGCTATGCAATTAAAAACAATCAACAATTAGAAACACCGATTGCTAAAGTATCTGGTGGTAAATATGCTTTTGCTGTGAAAAAAGGTCAAAATCCTGAACTATTACAAATGTTCAACGAAGGTCTAAAAGAATTAAAACGAACTGGCGAATACGATAAAATCATCAACAAATATATCTCAACTGATAATACGCCTACTAAAGCCAGCAAAGATGAATCTACACTAACTGGTCTATTACAAAACAACTACAAAGTTTTACTAAAAGGTTTATGGCAAACGATCTTATTAACTTTAATTTCATTCGCCTTGGCATTAGTTGTTGGTGTTATCTTTGGTTTATTCAGCGTAGCACCAATCAGAGCCCTACGAACAATTGCAAGTATTTATGTCGATGTCATCCGCGGTATTCCAATGATGGTTCTTGCATTCTTCATCTTCTTTGGATTACCAGGTATCGTCGGATTTACTATTCCCGACTTCATTGCCGGGATTATCACACTAACTTTGAACGCCAGCGCTTATATCGCAGAAATCGTTCGTGGTGGGATCAAAGCTGTGCCAGTTGGTCAAATGGAAGCTTCTCGCAGTTTAGGACTTTCATATAATCGAACCATGCAAAAAATCATCTTACCACAAGCAATCAAGATCATGTTGCCATCTTTCGTGAACCAATTCGTTATTTCATTGAAAGATACAACAATCATCTCAGCGATCGGTGTGGTAGAGTTACTGCAAACTGGTAAAATTATCGTTGCACGTACGACACAAAGTACGTACGTCTATCTAATTATTGCTATCATGTATTTGATCCTCATTACTATTCTGACAAAATTAGCAAAAGTTTTAGAAAAGAAGGTGAAATAAGATGGCTGAAAAAATTCTAGTTGAACATCTTGTAAAAAAATACGGTGAAAATACCGTTTTAAATGATATCAATGTTTCAATCAACGAAGGTGACGTTGTTTGTATCATCGGTCCTTCCGGTTCAGGAAAAAGTACCTTCCTACGTTGTTTAAACCGTTTAGAAGAGCCTTCAGACGGCGAAATCATCATTGATGGGGCCCACTTAATGGACAAAAACACCGATATCAATTTGGTAAGACAACACATTGGAATGGTATTCCAACATTTTAATCTATTCCCACATCTTTCAGTGCTAGAAAACATTACATTAGCACCAATGGATTTGAAAAAAGAATCAAAAGAAGCCGCTGAAAAGAAAGCAATCAAATTGCTACAAACCGTCGGCCTTGAAGATAAAAAAGACATGTATCCAGAAATGCTTTCTGGTGGACAAAAGCAACGGGTCGCTATCGCTCGTGCTCTAGCGATGAATCCTGATATCATGCTCTTCGACGAACCAACTTCTGCACTAGACCCGGAAATGGTCGGAGATGTCTTGAACGTCATGAAAAAATTAGCTAAGCAAGGGATGACGATGGTTATCGTTACACACGAAATGGGCTTTGCTAAAGAAGTTGCCAATCGTGTCATGTTTATTGATGGAGGGAATTTCCTAGAAGATGGCACACCACAACAAATCTTTGAAAATCCACAAAATGAACGAACAAAAGATTTCCTAGATAAAGTACTAGATATTTAACCTTAAGATGATGAAATTGTTAAAGACCGTTGCAAAAGGATGCCTATCCCTTGCAACGGTCTTTATTTTAAAGGCATTTATAAAATTGACAAAAAAAACTTGATTCCTTTTTGTCCTCTTCTTTCGTCCCTGCTTTAATTATTTGTTTGCCACTTTCTCCTGTCTAAATAAAAAAAGCAAATCAATAAGAGGCTGGCGATTCTCCAGCAATTAGATGTTGGTCTAACTGCCAGAGATGCTAGCTGAATTTATTGATTTGCTTTTCTTTTATTTTCTTTTCTTACCGCCAAAGGCATCTTTCACTTTATCAAAGAAGCCATCTTCTTGTTGTTCTTCTACTTTGATGCCGCCAGCTTCAGCAAAAGCACGCAATGCTTCACGTTGCTGTTCATTTAAGTTCTTCGGCGTGATCAACTTCACTTTCACATGTTGATCCCCAGTAGCTCCTCCACGAAGTTTAGGCGCTCCTTTGCCACGTAAACGGAAATTCGTTCCTGTTTGCGTACCTGCCGGAATTTTAAGTTTGACATCTCCATGAACGGTTGGCACTTTTACTTCATCACCTAAAGCAGCTTGTACAAAACTCAATGGCAATTCGTAATAGATCTCTGAACCATCACGATCGAAAATATCACTTTCTTCCACACGGAATACAACATATAGATCACCAAATGGTCCGCCGTTTTCTCCAGCTTCACCTTGACCTGCCAGACGCATTTGTTGTCCTTCTTCTACACCTGCTGGTACATTCACCTTAACAGAATGTGCTTTCTTTTCGTGGCCAGAACCATGACAAGTTGGACAAGGATCTTTGATTTCTTTACCAGTACCATGACAAACGTCACAAGTTTGACGACTCATCACACGGCCAAGTGGCGTTTGACGTTCCACATTGATTGTCCCTGATCCATGACACTTATGACAAGTTGTTGGTTGTGTTCCAGGTTTCGCACCATTTCCATGGCAAGTATGACAAATTTCTTCTCGGTTATACTTGATTTCTTTTTCTACGCCAAAAATCGCTTCTTCAAAAGAAAGATCGATCGTGTACTGTAAATCCGTACCCTGTCTTGGCGCATTAGGGTCTACCGTACGACCGCCACCGCCAAAGAATGAATCAAAGATATCTTCGAAGCCACCAAAACCGCCACCTGAAAAGCCGCCAAAACCACCAAAGCCGCCACCGGCTCCACCAGCGCCATAGTTTGGATCGGTACCTGCGTGTCCATATTGATCATAAGCTGCCCGTTTTTGCGGGTCACTTAAAATTTCATAAGCTTCTGATACTTCTTTGAATTTTTCTTCTGCATCAGCTTCTTTATTGATATCTGGATGATATTTTTTTGATAGCTTTCGATAAGCTTTTTTAATTTCATCTTCAGAAGCTCCTTTTGAGAGCCCTAAGACTTCATAATAATCACGTTTTGTTGCCATAGGCTTTCCTCCTATTGGTTCTCATCATTTCCACGTCGCTTGTTATCATATCATACTTTTACGAAAACAAAAACTGCTACTTTCAAGTATTTAAAAAAGGAAGCTAGTTTAAGGCTCATACCTAAGTCAAGTTTTCCAAATTGAAGAAAGAATGTTCCTCAAATCTTATCTTATGACCAGATCGAACTACCTCAAAGCAACAGCTATTGTCCAACAAATTCTCCCATTGTTCTTATGACTTCTGTTATTCAACAGGCATAATCATGCACATCAAATCTCCAAACAATAAGGTCTCTATTTTGCGCATCATTCTTGAAAAAGAACGCCCAATAACCTTTTAGACCACGCTAAATGTAGCACTATCGGAAAATAATCCGAAGAATCTCGAAAATATGAGAATCTATTTTCGCATTCTTCGGATTATTTCTTAGAGCTGATCTCTTTTGCTAAGCCTTCTTTCAAGCATTGGCACTAAAAACGAATGGTAAAGCAAATTGTTGTATAAACTTCGATTCACTCGTTTTTTAGATCCTGCTTAATATTGTTTAACAACGTATTCAAAAGGTTGTATTGTATGATAACAGTCCCAGCTAGAGAAGGGGAAAACCTTCTCTACTGAAACTTGTCATTTCTACTAAACAGCTAACGATTATTTAATGAGATTATTTTTTGTCGTCTCCGTCGACTTCTTCAAAGTCAGCGTCTACTACATCATCTGCACCTGTTTGCGCTGCTTCTGGATTTTCTTGTGCTTGTTGTTGCGCAGCTTGTTCATACAATTTAACTGTCAAGTTTTGCACGATTTCATTCAATGCATCACGTTTTGTTTTCATTTCTTCGATATTGTTTGCTTCAACAGCAGCTTTCAATTCATCGCGAGCTTCTTCCGCTTTTTTCACTTCTTCTGCGTCAACTTTACCTTCTAATTCTTTGAGTGTTTTGTCAACTGAGAATAGTAAAGCATCAATATCGTTACGTAAGTCTACTTCTTCTTTACGTGCTTTATCTGCTTCTGCATTCGCTTCTGCATCTTTTACCATGCGTTCGATTTCATCATCAGTTAAACCTGAAGAAGATTTAATCGTGATTTTTTGTTCTTTTTGTGTACCTAGGTCTTTAGCAGAAACATTCACGATACCATTTTTATCAATGTCAAAAGTAACTTCGATTTGTGGCACACCACGTGGTGCTGCAGGAATATCTGTTAATTGGAATCTTCCTAATGTTTTGTTGTCAGCAGCCATCGGACGTTCACCTTGCAAGACATGGATATCTACAGCAGGTTGATTATCTGCAGCCGTTGAGAACACTTGTGATTTACTTGTAGGGATCGTTGTGTTTCGATCAATTAATTTAGTAAAGACGCCACCCATTGTTTCAATACCTAATGATAACGGAGTAACATCAAGTAACACAACGTCTTTGACATCACCTGTGATAACCCCACCTTGGATAGCAGCACCCATCGCTACTACTTCATCTGGGTTTACAGATTTGTTTGGTTCTTTTCCAGTTTCTTTTCTTACTGCTTCAACAACTGCAGGAATACGTGTTGAACCACCAACTAAGATAACTTCATCAATTTCAGATTGTGATAAACCAGCATCTTTCAAGGCTTGTCGTACTGGAATTTTTGTACGCTCTACTAAATCAGCGGTTAATTCATCAAATTTCGCACGAGTCAATGTCATTTCTAAGTGAAGAGGACCTGCTTCGCCAGCTGTGATGAACGGTAAGCTGATTTGCGTGCTTGATACTCCAGATAAATCTTTTTTCGCTTTTTCTGCAGCATCTTTCAAACGTTGCAATGCCATTTTATCTTGTGATAAATCAATGCCGTTTTCTTTTTTGAACTCAGCTACCATGTGATCAATGATTTTGTTATCGAAGTCATCCCCACCTAGATGGTTATCTCCAGCTGTTGATAGTACGTCAAATACGCCATCACCTAATTCAAGGATAGATACGTCGAACGTACCACCACCAAGGTCAAATACTAGGATTTTTTCATCACGATCTGTTTTATCCAAGCCATAAGCAAGCGCTGCAGCAGTTGGTTCATTTACAATACGTTCAACTTCTAAGCCAGCAATTTTACCAGCATCTTTTGTTGCTTGACGTTGTGCATCATTGAAGTAAGCAGGCACAGTAATAACTGCTTTTTCAACTTTTTCACCTAGATAGTCTTCAGCGAATCCTTTGATATATTGAAGGATCATTGCAGAGATTTCTTGTGGTGTATATGATTTTCCTTCTACTTCTACTTTATAGCCTGGTTCACCGATATGGCGTTTGATCGATGAAATCGTATTTGGATTCGTTACTGCTTGACGTTTAGCAACTTCACCCACTTGAATTTCCCCATTTTTAAATGAGACAACAGAAGGAGTTGTACGGTTACCTTCTGGATTTGCAATAATTTTTGCTTCGTTTCCTTCTAAAACAGCTACTGCTGAATTGGTTGTACCTAAGTCAATACCGATAATTTTACTCATAATTAACGTCTCCTTATCTTAGTTAATTTTATATCATGACATTATTGCGCAACAATAACCATTGTTGGTCTTAATACGCGGTCATGTAATTTGTAACCTTCTTGTAGTACTTCGACGATTGTGTCAGCTGGAAGTTCCTCAGTCGCTGGCACGGTTTGTACAGCTTGATGGAGGTTCGGATCAAAAGCCTCTCCTTTTGCTGGGATTTTTTCGATTCCTTCTTCTTTAAGTGCTTGTTTCAAGCTTTCTAGTACCATTTCGACACCTTTTTTCAAACTTGCACCCTGATCATCAGCCACATCTGTAGCCAAAGCACGCTCTAAGTTATCAATTGAAGGTAATAATTTTTTAGCAAGATCTTGTGAACGATATTTTTGTAATTGTTCACGCTCATTTTTACTTCGATTTGCAATATTTGCAATCTCAGCTCGAGCACGTAAATATTTATCTTCCAACTCTTCCATTTCAGCCTTTAAATTTAAACGCTCAAATTCTTCAGCTTCTACGTCAGAGACACCTGAGTCTTCCGTCGCTTCCGTATCGATTTCCGTATCTTCTTGAATATCCGCTACGTCTTTTTCTAACTCTTCTTTTTTTTCTTTCACAAGACACACTCCTTTTCGTTAATCAGTCAGTGATTCGTTTTCATGCTAAGATCCAGTCAAATCAATTGATCGATAATAATCAGCAAGCTTGTTCGCTAATTCTTGACGATAGACATCTACCAGACCCAGCATTTTTGAATAAGGCATACTGGTTGGTCCCAACAAGGCTATTGTACCTCGACCGTGTCCAGCAATCTCGTAACTTGCTTGGATCATGCTCATATTTTGTAAAAGCTCATTTCCTAATTCAGATCCAATTTTGATGTGGATGTTACTATCCGTTGGGACGATCATTTGGGTTAATTCATAAGTATCTGTCATAAACGAAAACATCGATTTGAATTGCTCCAGATCTTGGTGGAGTTCATAATCTAGTAGATTCATTTGTCCACTTACATAAATTTTGTCTTCAAACGCATGTCCGAGTATCGTATCAAAAAGATTTGATATCCCTTCAGTTGTCTGAAAATATCTATGCAAAATCATTGGAATCTCTGTCCGCAATTTATGATAGACAGTCATCAATGGATCTCCCACCAATCGTTCATTGACAATGCGAACAATTTTTTCTAAATCTTGGCTTCCTAGATTTTCAGGAAGTGTAAAAACTTGGCTTTCTACATTTCCTTTATCGGTTACTACAATCGCAATCACTTGACGACTATTTAAAGGAACGATACGAAAACCAGTCAAACGGCGGTCTTTAATTTCTGGGCCTAACGAGAAGGTTGTGTAACTAGTCAGCTCGGATAAAATCTCAGCAGATTGTTGAATAATCTCGTTAATTTCATGAAATTCTTTGCTTAAAGACAGCCGAATCTGCTGCAGATCATCATTGGTTACACGAGCAGGTTTTAGCAAATGATCCACATAATGCCGATAACCTAATGCTGAAGGAATCCTTCCTGATGAAGAATGAGTTTTAAGTAACAACCCAGCGTCTTCTAAGGCTTTCATGTCATTACGGATCGTTGCTGAGCTCGCCTTGACTCCATCTTCCATTAAGGTTTTGGAGCCGACGGGTATACCGCTACTCGTATAGTTTTGGATGATCAGACGTAAAATCTCACTTTGTCTTTGTGTTAACATCTTCTTCACCTCTCATTAGCACTCATATCTTCTAAGTGCTAACCCACTTACTAATATAGCAAGAAGCTCATAGTGTGTCAAGAAAAAGAACACCACTTTTAGCACTCTCATTTAACGAGTGCTAAAAGTGGTGTTCTCTGATAAATACATTGATAGATCAACACGAAAGATAAATAGGTTTCTTAATACCTTCCATTATTTAATCGATCTATAAAGAAATTTAAAGGTTTTATTGACCTCTCACAACTATTTTTCAAGCAAGAAACGTTCAAATACTTCATTTCCTAGAAAAGTTCCTTTTGGCGTTAAATAAATTCGATCGGATTCATTGACCAATAATCCTTCTTTTTCTAAATCTGTCAAAACCTTTGAATAAAGCGATTCGATTGTTTGCTGATAACGTTCGTAAAAATGTTGTTTGGAAATTCCTATCTTTTTCCTTAACCCAAGAAACATTTCTTCCTCGATTTGATTTTCTCTTAAAAGTACTTCAGTTTCCAAAACAGGGAGTTCTCCTGCTCTTAATGGACGTAAATAATGTTGAATCGGTCCCTTATTACGGTATCGTTTATTCCCAAGATATCCACTTGCACCTGCGCCAAAGCCAAAATAATGATCATTGTTCCAATACATCAAATTGTGTTTTGATTCATGCCCCTCCAACCCAAAATTACTGATCTCATATTGATGACGCCCCTTTTTTTCCATTGCTTGTATGGTTTCTTCAAACATCCGCGTTTCGGTTTCTTGATCAGGCAGTTCCAAACGCCCTTGACGCACCCAATTCATAAACATCGTTTTATTTTCTAAAATCAATGAATACAATGAGTAATGGGGCAAATCAAGTGCAAGTGCTTGATTCAATGTCTCTCGATAGCCCTCTAACGTTTGTCCAGGTAACGCATAAATCAGATCAATACTCACATTCGTAAAGTTTTCTTCTTCTAAAAAACGCATTGTTTGGTAAACATCCTCTGCGGTATGTTTCCGCCCAATTTTTTTCAGCAACCGATTATCAAAAGTTTGCACCCCCATTGATAAACGATTCACTCCATAGTTTTTCATGACCTGAAGCTTTTCTTTCGTTAGATCTCCAGGATTCGCTTCAACCGTAAATTCTTTTCCTTCTTTAAAAGGCAATATTTCCATAGCGCCTGCTAACAAACGATCCAATTGCACTGCAGTCAAAGACGTAGGTGTCCCACCACCAACATACAGTGTTTCTAATTCTTTTACAGGATGTTGTTCAAGTGTGATTTCCATTTCTTTTAGAAGCATCTCGACATATTCATCTACGGGTTGACCTTCTAAAAATACTTTATTAAAGTCACAGTAATAACAGATATGCTCACAAAACGGGATATGGATATACGCAGAAACCTTTTGTTCTGCGGGATTGGTTGTTTCATTCATTAAACTAAATTCTCCTTACGTCGAAAAGTCGTACCTGTTTTCGACCTTCTTTAAACGGTGTTCAAGCGATTGCTTCTACGGAATTAAGTTCAAAAAATTCAAAAATATGGAAAGCTATTTTCGATTTTTCGCTCTTAATTCTTGAAGCATACCATCGCTTTCACAACCTCTCATATACGCATACTAACCGTATTTTCCAAACAAATCCACTAAAAAATCCAAGAATCGACTTCTTGGACTAGTTTTTCTTTGGTTGTATTGGTTACTTGGTTATAAATTTCTAAAGTTGTTTTCATGTTGGAATGACCCACTCTCTCCATGATCGCTTTAATCGGAACGCCTGCTTCTGCCAATAAAGAGATATGAGTGTAATGGTAAAGACAGTAATGTTTATACAGTGACTAATCAAAAAAGACCAGGCACATGGTAATTCAACAAGCATCTCCTCAATTACTGAACTTATTAGCTATTTCATTCTGTCTTTTATGTTGTATGTACGTTTTAAATCTAATTCTTTTAATCATTCTTTTAATCATTCTTTTAATCATTCTTTTAATCATTCTTTTAATCATTCTTTTCTTCAGGTTTATCCATTTGAAAAACTCTGCATCACTTGATACAACCTCTGGGGGTTTACACACTTTTTTATAGACTACCTTTCAAAAGTTGACTCTCGTTTAGTTCTTGAAAATTCTTCGTTATTTTTTATAGCAGTATTTGTTAGTTTTTCTGAAAGAGTAGGTTTCATTGACTGGCCTCTTTTATTTCTTCTGTTATTAGATTGTTCAAAGTTATTAATGAGTTTATTGTATTCATCAGTATACTTTGTTGCTAACGAGGGGCTTAATTTTCCTTTTTTTACAAGCAACTCTATACAATTTTTCTCATTAATTATTGCATATTGAATATTCGTTTTTTCACACTTTAATGTTGGAAGGATGATATTCTCAAAAATATTAAGATTTTTTTCTGTCTGCTGAATATCACTAGGAGACATTTTCTTATTCGAGCGTAACTGTAAATGGAACTCATTAATTTGTTCACGTAAATATTTTATATTTTTAGTTGCCATGTTGAAATTGTTTGAAAGATCTTCAAATCTTATTGCTATAGATTCTTCTTGTGGAGAAAGAGTAGGTAGCGCTGTTGTAGGTTTATTCGTTATTTCAGGCATACTTATCGTTGTTTTATAAGTGCTACCCAAATGGGTTCCTTTTGATTTTGTAGACTCTTGTGAAAAAATAGTAGGACTTTCTGTTTCAAGAGAATGCACTGCAGGGGTTCTCAGGTAGTTTATCTCATTTTTTAGGAATCTTGTTAGCTTTCTACAATTGGCTAAAAAACTATTGGCCTCCCTTTTTTTGTTTTTTAGATTGTCTAAGTCCATTATGTAACGAAACTCATATTCTTCTACTTCTGTTCTATTCTCTATTCCATCATTTTTTAAATATTTTTCAAGCGATTCCATCTTCTGTTCTGTCTTATTCACAAAAGTTTTTAAATCATTCCTCACAAGACGTAATTCTTTGCATAATTCTTCAGACTGCTCACGGTATGATTTTAATTGATTAATTTCTGCAGGTTTTTCAGTAATATATCCATTTAAGAGTTTGATAAATTCTGACTCTTTTTCCACTAGTTGATAAATTGCTCCGTCATGAGCTTTTTGATCCTCGAGATGCTTTGAAAATTCTACATCAATTTCTTTTGATTGTTTAGATTTTTGAGCTGAATAGGGGTTTGGATCATCGACTTGCATTTCGTCTAATAGTCTTGAGGTTTGGTCAGTGTTCATCACATTATTGTGTTTCGAGTGTCGAACTTTGTGTGGATGAATTTCATCATTTTTTTAGATTTTTTAGATTTTTTTTTAGATATTTGAGCTGAATAGGGGTGTCTTGGATCATCTCTTTGCATTCCGTCTAGTAGTCTTGAGGTTTGGTCAGCGTTCATCCCATTGTTGTATTTCGAGTGTTGAACTTCGTGTGGATGAATGTCATCAGGTAAAAAATTAATTCTATCCAAGTTTTCTACATACGGATTTCGTTCTAATTCCCTTCCTTGATTTTGGTGTCCTAAACTACGTGCTTCATTTGCTATGCTCGCCACACCAAGAGCAGCAGTAATCAGTTTACCTATTTTCATATAGTATCCATCTCCTTTTCATTTAATGCTTTTTACTTATCCTATGGAAAGTAAAAAGCTAGACAAAAAACACAACAACTATAAAATCTA
>NHCFI00100__coassemble_586_pt1 | contig 24812 bp, 18 predicted proteins | sample NHCFI00100__metabat2_low_PE_009 | metagenome-assembled genome bin NHCFI00100 | reverse complement strand
AAAAAGAGAAAATACATAGGTCACTCTGATAAGAAAGAGACAACGACCATTTAACTATTCAGCCATTTAGAAGTTGACTTTGCAAATCCTTTTACTTCATATCCATTTTTTTCTTCTACAAAATGCTCTTTCAAAACGAGGGTTTGTCTTCGTAAAGCACTTAACGTTTGCCCATCCTGACTGGGTACAAAGAGCGTGTATGGCACCATCAATTCCAACAACTGCTGTTTGATCGCTTGTACTAGCTTTTCTTTCCCATCGGTACTTTGCGCCGATATCAATACATTTGGAAAGAGTGAGGGAGTAAATAAGGCTGGATCAATTTGATCCGCTTTGTTATAGACTGTTAATACAGGCATCTCTTCCATCTTTAGTTCCGCCATCAACTGTAATACAGTCTGCTCCTGCAAAATACGATCTGGCGAACTTGCATCAACTACATGTAACAATAGATCCATGGATTGACTTTCTTCCAATGTTGAATGGAACGCATCAATTAATTGTGTCGGAAGATCTTGAATAAATCCAACCGTATCAGTAACAGTAATCTCAAATCCTTCTGCAAATCGCCATTTCTTTGTTAAGGGATCCAAAGTAGCAAATAACTGATCTTTAGAATACGTATCCGCTTGCGTAAGCAAATTAAGAATGGTTGACTTCCCCGCATTGGTATACCCAATCAAACCAATTTGAAAGATTTCACTAGACTGTCTTTTCTGGCGGTTTCTCGCTCGATGCGCTTCTACAGCCTTCAACTCACGTTTTACCCCTAATATTTTATTACGGATATGACGTCGATCCGTTTCCAACTTGGTTTCCCCAGGTCCTCTCGTTCCGATTCCACCACCTAATCGAGACAATGACTTTCCTTGTCCAGCTAAGCGTGGTAAAAGGTATTCTAATTGAGCTAGCTCTACTTGCAGCTTTCCTTCTTTCGAACGGGCTCTCATGGCAAAAATATCTAAAATCAACTGGACTCGGTCAATGATAGGGATTCCTACTGCTTCTGAGACTAGCTGACTCTGCCGAGGGGTCATTTCATAGTTAAAGATAATCAGATCCGCTTCATGAGCATCCGCTTGTTGGATCAATTCTTGTAATTTACCTTTACCGATAATGGTTTGACGATCGACTTGCGGTCGTTTTTGCGTCAATGTAAATACAACTTCCCCAGAAGCTGTATTGGTCAGCTTGCTTAATTCTGCCATCGACTCTGTGAAGTATCGTTTATTCTGTTCTGTCTCAACGCCTACGATGATCACTTTTTCTTTTTTATTTGTCATCTTTTTCCTCCAACCACGTTCTGATCAATTGATCAATTTGCTCCATACTACTGGACTCTGCTAATAAGTCAAACCAATGTGCATCAAGACGATTACGAAACCATGTTAATTGTCGCTTTGCATACCGTCTCGAGTTCATCTTCAACTGCTCCACAACGTTTTCTAAAGATTCTTCTCCCTTAAAATACGGATAAAATTCTTTGTATCCAATACCTTGACTCGCTTGGACTTCACCAAGTTCATACACAAAACGTGCTTCTTCTAATAAGCCTTCCTCTAACATACTATCTACGCGTTGATTGATGCGCTGGTATAACAAGGCTCTCTCGGTATTAAGACCAATCATACAATAATCATAAAGACGTGCGGGTTCCTCTTGCGGTGTTGTGATACTGTAGCCAGTCACTTCAAATACTTCTAAAGCTCGAATCACTTTTCGTTGGTTATTCCAATGAATTTTTTCCGCTGCTAGCGGATCTTTTGTTTTCAAATACTCCCAAAGTTCTTTTTTACTGAGTGTTTCAGCTAATTCTTCATATTTTTTTCGTACCGCTGTGACGCTTTCCTCTTTTGCACCCAATTGAAAATCATAAAGCAAAGATTGAATATACAACCCTGTTCCGCCAACGATCATCGGCAAATGGCCACGTTCTGTGATTTCTGTAATCAATTTTCGTCCAGCTTTTTGAAAATCTGCTACGGAATAAGTTTCATTCGGTTCGATGATATCAATCAAATGATGGAGAATACCTTCCATTTCTGACGTCTTTATTTTAGCTGTTCCGATATCTAATTTCTTGTAAACTTGCAGTGAATCCCCACTAATAATTTCACCGTGAAATTTTTTAGCCAATTCCACGCTAAGCGCTGTTTTCCCTACCGCTGTAGGTCCAACGATTACTAATACTTTTTCCATTATCATCCTACTTTTTCATTGTTTGTTTTATCCAAAATGCTTTTTGGGGAAAGTCTGTGATTATTGCATCTAGTTGTTGATCGAAACATCGTGCCATCTGCTGGTCGTCGTTGATGGTCCAGCATCTGATCGATTTGGGGAATGTCTCCATGGATGGCAAATGCTCCAAGTACCAGTCACCTCTAGGATGAATCCCTTCTATCCAAGGAGTATCTTCAGCTAACTGTACTTTCTTTTGTGACGTACTTAAAAGAAGATCCAGCTGTGCCTGAGGATCAATTTTTACTACTCGTTCCAATGTATGAAAGTTAAAACTGCAGTACGCATGTCGAAAAGGCCATTCCACTGCTTTTAATTGTTGAACTACTTTTTCTTCGATGCCAGCATACTCATATTTATCTGTTTTAATCTCGATCATTACCGTTCCACGATAATTCATTTCCCAAAAAAGATCCAAGACCTCTTTCAAAGTTGGCACTTTTGTTGCCTGAAACTCTGTATTGAACCACTTTCCTGCATTCAACTTTTTTATCTCTGCTAATGTTTTTTCCCGTACCAATCCTTTGCCATCCGTCGTCCGATCCACTTCCTCATCATGAATCACCACGATCTGCTCATCTTTCGTCAAATGAACATCTAGTTCAATCCCATCTGCACCTATTCGAACAGCTTCGGCAAACGCAGGCAATGTATTCTCTGGATGGGTACCACTACTTCCACGATGCGCAAAAATCTGAACCATTTCATCACCACTTTCAGTCTCTTTGATTGTACCATAGGAAAAAGGCTGTGAAAAAGTCGTAATACTTCGAATGTCTAAGAATGAGGTTGACTTGTCGTTCTAAAAAGTGAGTAAACGGTGTTCAATAAACAACTACTCAGCAATAAGCGATGATTTTCTAAAATATGAAAAGCTATAAAAAAGGCCTCTCTCATTCATAGTGTTTCATCTATCGAAAATAAGCCGAAAAAACCAAAAATATAAGGAACTACTTTTGGATTCTTCGGCTTATTTCTAAAAGCTAGACAATTCTGTCACAACCTTGCCTTTACAAATTATAAAAGTTTTTTGATCCTCTTCGATCTCAACTCAAAAAACAATTAGCTCCACACATTATCATTTGAGAAAAAGCCAATGGGTTGTCGCGTGACACTTTTTAATTGCGCTTTTTTTTCATTGATCATTTCCGTCAGATTATCCGTGAAGTTTTCTAAGATCACACGTCCACCTTTATAAGCATAACCGCCTATTTTCATCGTTTCGTCAGGAGAAAGAACGACTTTACGGTGCGCAATGTTTTTAAACAACTCCTCTAAGATGTAATTTGGAAGATAAAAATTATTTTGTGCAGCAAATGACTGTAAATAAGCAAAATCATCAATAGTGATATAACAATCATCAAATGCATCAAAGCTGACATATTCATCTAACAGTGTTGCTCTTTTTTGCAAGATTTCATTGATTTTTTTATTTAGTTGATTCAAAGTCTCAATCTCTTTGACTTTTAATTCTAACTCCCGTCTTCGTTGCTCTTTGTTTTCAAGATGGCGCATCTGAACAACCATCCCGATATATACTAAAATAGCTCCTAATAAAACGCCAATTAAGCCTACGATGCCAACTACCAATTAGTGTTCCTCCTTGCTGTATTCTTCTATTTCATCATAACATAAACGTGCAAGCACAGACTATTTTCTAAAATTTTTTTATTTGACCTTTATTGACCAAGAATGTATACTACTTTTTAGGTAGAAGAAATGAATTTGTGTTACACTATTTGTAAAGAACTTAAGGAGGAACCAAATTATGAATTTAATCCCTACAGTTATTGAGCAATCCTCTCGTGGCGAACGAGCTTATGATATTTATTCACGCTTATTAAAAGACCGCATTATCATGTTAAGTGGTCAAGTGACTGATGATCTTGCAAACTCGATTATTGCCCAATTGCTTTTCCTAGATGCACAAGATTCTGAAAAAGACATTTATCTTTATATCAACTCTCCTGGCGGTTCTGTTACTGCTGGAATGGCGATTTATGATACGATGAATTTTGTTAAAGCAGATGTCCAAACCATTGTGATGGGTATGGCTGCTTCTATGGGTAGTTTCTTACTGACAGCAGGTAAAAAAGGCAAACGTTTTGCTTTACCAAATGCTGAAATCATGATCCATCAACCACTTGGCGGCGCACAAGGTCAAGCGACAGAAATCGAAATCGCAGCTCGTCACATTTTACAAACACGAGAACGCTTGAACAAAATTTTAGCAGAACGTACTGGTCAACCTCTTGAAGTGATCGAAAAAGATACCGACCGTGATAATTACATGACTGCTGAACAAGCGAAAGCATACGGTTTGATTGATGAAGTGATGGAAAACAGTGCTGGATTAAACTAATATCATTTGTAAACTAAAAGGACGATGGGACTGCTCGATTGAGCGGCTCATCGTCCTTTTTTCAGTTGGAACGAAAGCTCGGTTTTTCAATGCTGTTCTTTAAACTTTCCTTCGTTATATTGTTCTCCAAGTTCAACGTAATGTTGAATATTTTGGCGATTCTTTTCAATCTCTTCTTCCGTTAAAGGACGAATGACTTTAGCTGGCCGACCAAACGCTAATACGTTGGGCGGAATGACCTTGCCTTCGGTCACTAAAGAACCAGCACCAATCAAACTATTTTCACCGATCACTGCATGGTTCAAAATAGTTGATCCCATACCAATCAACGCGCCCTTTTCGATGGTGCAACCATGAAGCATACATTGATGTCCTACCGTTACATTTTCAGCAATTTCAACTGGTGCATCATGGTCCACATGAATAACAGTACCATCTTGAATATTCGTTCTTGCTCCAACTTTAACCGTATTGCTATCCCCACGAATCACCGCTTGATACCAAACTGTGACCGATTCTGCGAGCTCTACATCGCCAACAACAGTTGCATTCGGTGCAATAAATTTTTGACTCATTTTTACACATCTCCTTTTTTGGCTTATTTCCAATTATAGCAGAAGATGGATTTCTCCTTCAAAAAGACTGGCAGCTATTATTTCATAGTCCCTTCAAGCACGCCTACTCTCTAGGGACTGAGACAAAAGTTGTCTCAGTCTCTTCTAGTATCTCTAAAAACGAATAAACGGCGTTCAAGAAGCAACTCCTCAACAATAAGCGATGATTTTCTAAAATATGAGGAGCTATTTAAAAAAATCATCGCTTATTCGCTCGGAGCTGAACGCTTCTTTCACAGCCTCTTGTTAAACGGTGTTCAAAGAGCTGACCTTCGGCGATAAGTCAAAAAATCTCAAAACATGGGAAGCTGTTTCGAGATTTCCATCCTTAACGCTCAGGTCAAAACACTCTTTTCACGACCTCTTGTTCACGGTGAGACAAAAGTAGCATCTTCGGAAAATTTGCCGAAATTTACCAAAAATTTGAGAAGCACCAAGTAGGTAACAATCAACATCAAAAACTAGTTTTTGTGTTTCTTGTCAATTTTCGGAAATTCCTTCTTATTTCTTGATGCTGAACACTTTTGTCTCAACTTCTCGTTTTTACACAACTAAAGAGCTCAGAACAATCTTTCGTGTTCCAAGCTCTTTCCTTTTATCTATATGCTATCTAAACTGGTAGCTAAATTTTATCCATTTACTTTAGAAATATTGATTGAGCCGATATAGCCAGCTTTATAGTTTTCCACATTGATTAGTGGGCTTGTTTCTCCTTTATTTACTTTAAAAGTAGTTGTAAGTCGATAGTATCCTTTTTCTTCTAAAACCCCATCTCTCATCAATGTGGTGTTAAGGAGTTCACGACTATCTTTAGACGAAGTATCTTCCTTCAATGCCACTTTTACATAATGGTCACTCAACATATCGACCACTGGTTTCACATAAACGGTTACTCGATAAGTTGCATTTTCTTCTAAAGCTTCACTACCGTTAAAGATTTTATATACACTAGCATGCTGATCAGCAAAGAAAGTATAGTCACCTACTAAAGCATTCACAGGGTCTTTCACTAGTTCAATGTCATCTCCTGAGAACATTTTCCATCCAGCAGTTTGTCCGTCAGGCCAAGTATCATTGATTTTCACCGTTACATTAATCGTTTTTCTAGCCACTTCATTTACACTATTTTTCACTTCATAAGTGACTTGATATTTTCCAGGAATAGAGGAATCAACGTTGTTTTCTACCACTTTGATTTTGTCTGTGATGTCTCCGTCAACACGATCATAAGCACTTAGATTGATTCGTTTGTCATATGGATTAAATAACTCATCGTGCAAAATTTCAATATCATTTGCATGTAACTCTGGTTTTTCAAAAACAGCTGCAAATTGATTGATTCTGACAGTATGCGTATTGAAGTGTTCTCCTGTTGCAGCTCCAATCGTAAAAGTATATTTCTTTGATTTATCGATGTTTGGATTTTTCAATTCCCAATGTTGCCCATCATAATCTGCAGTAATAAGTTGTTGCTTGCTATTCCATTTTAACGTTAATTTTTTAAAAGTATTTGGCGTGAATTTAATTTGTTGCATAGGAGCTAAAGCGGTTAAAAATCCGCTGTTGGCATCTGTTGAAACAAAGCCTCCATGAGCACCAACCATTTGAGCATGGTTGAAAGAAGTATCCGCATCATCTCTATCTGGCGCTTTAGAATAGGTATCCAATTCAAATCCAATTCCCTTTTTCAGGCCTCTGATACCTAGACCACCACCATTAGCTCCAATGTCGCCAATTGCTCCTTGGTGGAAAGCCACACCTACCCCATCAGCACCATTTACATTATCACCTAAATTGACATCCATATCCAACAAGAAATCATAGTTCATATCAAGGGAGACGATTCCAGATATTGTTCCTTTTTGAAATTGTTTCGATTGAGTAAGACGAGCTGTATGGGAATCAAGTTGGACGGCACTTCCATTAAATGCGACGATGTCTTTCAAATCAAAATTATTTTGATCCACATTTTGGGAGATAGCAATATTTTTATTGACTAAAACATTACTAGTTTCTGCATTTACTGACAATCCAACAACACTTACCCCAATTAATCCAATAGTTCCTGCACATACTTTTTTATAAAAGGTCTTTTTGTTCATAATAAATAACACTCCCATTCATATAGTTATTTTTTATACACTATCCTTTTCCGTTTTATCTGCATTTCACCATCTCTTTTCATTCTTTTAGTAAACAATTACGCGTAAAATTCATTTACTAGCAAGCATCCAGTAGTAGAAGCATTTTTGAATGCTATTTCGCCTCCCTTGATCTTTTTTCTACTACAAAATTATCGTAACGCTCAGATCCTATTATTTTTATTTTGTATAGTAGTCCAACAAATAAAAAAAGAGGTGAGACAAAAATGTTTAGCTTTAATAAATAAGAAGGGATTTCTGAAAATTAACAAGAAGCATAAACACTCGTTTTTTGCTGTTGATCGTTACCTACTTGGTGCTTCTTATTTCTTGATGCTACTTTTATCTCACTGTTTATTCGATTTTTAGAGATACTAAAAGAGACTGAGGAAAGTTTTTCCTCAGTCTCTCTATTCTAAAAATTCTTTCTTATTTGCTCGGAGCTGTTCTGTTCGCTTCTTTCACGACCTCTTGGTTTAAACGGTGTTCAAGAAGCAACTCCTTGAAATAAGCCTGAATTTTTCAAAACATGAGAAGCTGTTTCAAAAAATTCTTTCTTATTGTCATCGGAGCTACCCGCTTCTTTCACAACCTCTTGGTTTAATCGGTATCAAGCATCAGCAACATCTTCAGCAAATTGGCTATTGTACAGTTTTTCATAGAATCCGCCTTGAGCTAACAGCCCTTCATGCGTTCCTTTTTCGATAATTTGTCCTTGATCCATCACTAAGATCAAATCCGCATCACGAATTGTTGAAAGGCGATGAGCAATAACAAAACTTGTTCGTCCTTCCATTACACGATCCATTGCTTTTTGGATCAATGCTTCTAAACGAGTATCGACAGAACTAGTAGCTTCATCAAGTATCAAGATTTTAGGATCAGAAACTACGGCTCTGGCAATAGTCAATAATTGCTTTTGCCCTAACGAAACATTGTCACCTTCAGCGTTGATTTCCATTTCGTACCCATCAGGCATTGTCCGAATAAAATGATCAACGTTAGCTGTTTTTGCTGCGTCAACGACTTCATAATCCGTCGCATCTAATTTACCAAAACGAATATTATCAGCGATTGTCCCTTCATAGAGCCAAGCATCTTGAAGAACCATCCCAAATAATGAGCGGACATCACTACGACTCATCGTTTTAGTATCAATACCATCGATTTTTATTGCCCCATGACTCACATCATAAAAACGCATCAATAAATTAATCAGAGTGGTTTTCCCTGCACCGGTTGGTCCGACTACCGCAACTGTTTGACCAGCTTTTACTTCAAAGTTCAAATCTTGAATCAACGGTTTTTTAGGGTCATAAGCAAAATCAACATGTTCAAATGAAACATTTCCTGCTACTGTTTCTGGTAAAGTGACATCCACTTTATTTTCTTTTTCTTCTGGTTCATCTAAAATCTCAAAGACACGTCTGGTAGCCGCAGATGCACTTTGCAATACAGAAGATAACTGTGTGATATTCCCCATTGGCTGGCTGATTTGCCAAATATATTGGATAAATGCTTGTAATTGCCCCACAACGATGACACCCGTAATGACGTAAAAACTTCCCAATACAGCCATACCGATATAAGTAGCATATGCGGTCAACTGAACTAAGGGCATCATCAATCCAGATATAAAGGCTGCTCTAAATCCATAATGTTTCAATCGATGATTGACTTGTTTGAATCCTTCAAACGTTTTTTGCTCACGTCCATAAACTTTTAACACACTAAAACCAGTCATATTTTCTTGGACATAACCATTTAAATCCCCTAACGAATTTTGCATTTCTTGGAAATATTTTTGCGAAGCATTGATCACACGTTTTGAAATCCAGATAGATGCAGGAATCATGATCATCGAGATCAACGCCATCAATGGCTGGATATAAAACATCATCGCTGCTGCCAGTGTTATCCCTAAAATAGCATTCACCACACCGATAAACGCTTGCTGTAACGCCCCGCTGACTGCGTCTACGTCATTCGTCACCCGAGATAAGATATTTCCTTGTTGATTTTTATCAAAATAAGAAACAGGCAATCGATTGATTTTTTCTTCAATATCTCTTCGCAAATCTTGCATTGCACTTTGCACGACATTCGTCATCAAAACACCTGAAAGTAATTGCGAAACACAATAACCAACGCCCACGATCGTGATCCAAATCAAACAATTGAAAATATAAGAAAAATTAATCGCTTCGTTGTTTGCAATATTGTGACTGATCTCAGTAGTTGGCAATCCGACAACGTAGGGTAAAGCAACGTTGAAAATCACCGTCAAAACAGTAAACAACAGCACAAAGAAAAATGTTAACTGATAAGGTTTGATGTATCGAGCTAATCGTTTTAAGGAAGATAATGTTTGTTTCATGCTAATTCCTCCTTCGATAATTGTGAAGCTGCGATATCATAATAGATTGGACAGTTTTCTAATAATTCACGGTGTGTCCCGATACCTACGACTTCTCCCTCATTCAAGACGATGATTTTATCAGCATGCATGATCGTACCCACTCGCTGCGCCACGATTAACACCGTTGATTCGGTCGTTTCTTTTTTCAAGCGAGCCCGAAGTTTTGCATCCGTTTGATAATCAAGTGCCGAGAAGCTGTCATCAAAAATATAGATTTCCGGACGTCGAATAATAGCTCTGGCAATCGCTAAACGCTGCTTTTGTCCTCCAGAGAAATTAGCTCCACCTTCGGAAAGAAGTTCATCATACCCATCCGTTTTCTTCGAAATGAAGTCCGTTGCTTGTGCGATTTCAGCTGCTCGCTCCATCTCCTCTTGCGTAGCATCTTCTTTTCCATATCTTAAATTATCTGCGATCGTCCCAGTAAATAACAATGCTTTTTGAGGAATAAAGCCAATTTTATCTCTTAATTTACTCAAGCGATAGTCCCTAACATCTACGCCATCAATAAGGATTTCCCCATCACTTACATCGTAAAATCGAGGAATCAATTGAATCAACGTTGACTTCCCGCTACCTGTACTACCGATGAATGCGACTGTCTCTCCTGGCGAAGCAGTAAAACTCACATTACGGATCACGGGTTCTTGTGAATGTCCAGGGTAAGCAAATGTCACATTCTTAAACTCAATATATCCTTTGGTTTTTGTTTCAGATACACCATTTGGATCTTCTTTGATCGACGGTGAGGCATCTAATGCTTCTTGGATACGCCCTGCTGAAACAGCTGCCCGTGGATACATCATAAAGACACTTGCAAACAGCATGAAGGAGAATAATGCATGGAAAATATATTCAATAAATGCAATCAGATCCCCCACTTGAAGTGAACCAGCATCGATTTGAACCGCTCCGCTCCAAATAATCAAGACCATTACAATGTTAAACAGGAAGTAGAATCCAGGCTGTGCAACAGCCATTAAACGAAACAAGCTTTTCGAGCTTTTTGTATAGTTATCATTAACTTTCGCAAATCGTTTTTCTTCAAATTTTTCATTAACGAATGCCCGGATAACACGTAATCCTGAAAGATTTTCACGTAAAATACTATTAATCTTATCCAAATTTTTCTGTTGTTTTTTTGATAACGGTTCAGAAAATTTCGCAATCGCAACCACTGAAAGTAGTAAAAACGGTAGAGCTCCGATCACATAATAACTCAATGAAACACTGGTCCGCATAACCATATAAAGACTGACAACAAACATCATCGGTGTCATAAATCCGATCCGTAAGATATTTTGTAAGAACAGCATAATTTGATAAGCGTCGTTCGTCGTACGCGTGATCAACGAAGCAACCCCTAATGTTTCATATTCTTGGTGAGAATAACTCTGGATTTTCTTGAATAGATCGTCACGAATATCCGCAACGATGTTCGTCGTGATCCGTGAACCAAAATAGCCTAATAGAATATTCATAATGATCCCAACCACAGTAATCACGACCATCAAGATCCCTTGTTGTTTTACATAACCAAAATCGTTGTTACGAATCCCGACATCAATCATACGAGCTAAAATCGTTGGTAAGCCTAACTCAATTAAAATAAAACCAAATACGCAGATGAAATTTAATAACAAATATTTCTTATAGCGCATGGTATAGTGCCACATCAACTTCAAACTCTCATCTCCTTTTAATTAGAATAAATTTAGCTATTAATAAAAATAATAGCACACTCCTATAGTATATAGAACACTTCTCTCATCAAAAATTTTTTTTATTACATTTAAATGATAAAAAACATTTTTCCTTTCCACCTTGTTGATTTCTATACTTATCCACTTTTTTATGCTAAAATAGCAATTAACTATTGTATGAATTCATACAGAAGGTACGGTTGAAAAAATTTCCGAACAGAGAAGCAAAACGAGGCTTGTCTCTTTGATTAGAATCGCTCATTTTAATCAAAGCATATCAAAAAACAGGTGGCTTGACCCCTCGTTTTGTGTTGTCTAAAAAATCAACTAGCTAAATTACTGCGACATGCAGATAAAGGAGACATAAACATGATTTACAAAGTATATTATCAAGAATCAAAAATCCGTAATCCTAAACGGGAAGAAACAAAATCACTTTACATTGAAGCAAATAGTGATGTTGACGCACGTCAACAAGTGGAAGAAAATACCCCATACAACATTGAATTCGTTCAACTTCTAGAAGGCAGTCATCTAGAATACGAAAAAGAAAATGCTGAATTCACATTAGTGGAGTTTTAAAATGAAACTTTCCATCAAAAATAATGAGACAGGCGTCTTTGCTATTGGTGGATTAGGTGAAATCGGGAAAAACACGTATGGGGTACAATTCCAAGATGAGATTATTATCATTGATGCTGGAATCAAGTTTCCAGAAGATGATCTGCTTGGGATTGACTACGTAATTCCTGACTACAACTATATCGTTCAAAATATACACAAAGTGAAAGCACTGGTGATCACGCATGGACACGAAGACCATATCGGTGGCATTCCTTATTTGTTGAAACAAGCGAATATCCCTATTTATGCTGGGCCATTAGCGCTTGCACTGATTACCAATAAGTTGGATGAACATGGATTGCTTAGAGATGCACAATTGCATGAAATCAATGAAGATACCGTGATTCGTTTCAGAAAAACATCGGTCAGCTTTTTTAGAACAACCCATAGTATCCCTGATGCGTTGGGTGTCGTTGTAAAAACACCTTCTGGTAATATCGTTGCAACAGGTGACTTTAAATTTGATTTCACCCCAGTCGGTGAACCTGCTAACCTGCACAAAATGGCACGGATCGGTGAAGAAGGCGTACTCTGCTTGCTATCAGACAGTACAAATGCTGAGATCCCAACATTTACAAAATCAGAAAAAACGATTGGTCTTTCGATCCTAAAGATTTTTGAGAAAATCGAAGGTCGGATCATTTTTGCCAGCTTCGCTTCAAACATCTTCCGTCTACAACAAGCAGCAGATGCAGCGGTTGCTACCGGCAGAAAAATTGCTGTTTTTGGACGCAGTATGGAAAATGCGATCGTTAACGGCCAACGTTTAGGCTATATCAAAGTCCCAGAAGGAACCTTCGTTGATGCACATGAAATCAATCGATTACCTGCGAATGAAACGATGATCTTATGTACTGGTTCTCAAGGTGAACCGATGGCTGCTTTAAGTCGTATTGCTAATGGTACCCATCGCCAAATCCAGATCCAACCAGATGATACCGTCATTTTCTCAAGCTCACCAATTCCTGGGAATACTACCAGCGTCAACCATTTGATCAATTTATTATCTGAAGCTGGTGCAGAAGTCATTCATGGGAAAATCAACAATATCCATACTTCTGGACACGGTGGTCAAGAAGAACAAAAGCTGATGCTTCGTTTGATGAAGCCTAAATACTTTGTTCCAGTCCACGGAGAATTCAGAATGTTGAAGATCCATGCTTCCCTTGCTCAAGATACCGGTGTACCTGCTGAAAATTGCTTTATTATGGAAAATGGAGATGTGTTGGCTTTGACTAGCGAAACCGCTCGTCCAGCCGGACATTTTATTGCCGGTGACGTCTATATCGACGGTAGCGGGATCGGTGATATTGGAAATGTTGTTTTGAGAGACCGTCATTTGTTATCTGAAGAAGGACTAGTTCTGGCAGTTGCTACTGTCGACATCAAAAAGAAAGAAATTTTAGCGGGACCTGATATTTTATCACGTGGCTTTGTTTATATGCGTGAATCAGGTGAGATGATCAATGAGGCGCAACGCATCCTTTTCCATGCATTGCGTGAAGTGTTAAATGCTCCTGATTGCTCTGAACATAAACTGAAAGAAGCCATGACAGGCGCTTTACAACCTTTCTTATTTGAACGAACAGAAAGACATCCAATGATCCTTCCAATGGTGATGACACCTGATGAAGAAAAATAAATGAAAAACTTATGATGGCTACATGCGCCGACTACCTACATAGATGGGTAAAGTTCGGCGCAGTTGTCCATTATAAGTTTTTTTGTAACAAAAAAGAGCGTAATCACTTACGCTCTTAACATGTTTAAATAGGTGAACAACACTTATTTAGTTTACTCGCTCTACTTAAGCTTTTTCAACATTAGCAGCTTGTGGGCCACGATCTGATTCTTCAACATCAAAAGTCACTGCTTGACCTTCTTCTAAAGTTTTGAATCCGTCACCTTGGATAGCTGAAAAGTGAACAAAAACATCGCTTCCGTCTTCACGTGAAATAAAACCAAATCCTTTTTCAGCGTTGAACCATTTAACTGTTCCGTTTTCCATTAATAATACCCTCCTCGTGCCTAAGCACTTAATTGATTGTAACATTGCTCGCGTACGATAGAGGTGCAACAGATGTTTCAACTTCTATTCCCAAACAAAATTACAATATAATTGTACACTTGGTTCTTTTTTTTTGCAAGAAAGCTACTTCCACTTATTCAATTTATTCCTCTTCCATCAATCCCTCCTCTCTCAGACTAAAATACTGTTTGCATCCAATGATCAAATGATCTAAGACATCGATTCCCATCATCTCCCCACATTTTTGAACTCTTTTAGTAAAAAGCAAGTCTTGTTTAGATGGAAGAACATTCCCCGAGGGATGATTATGAACTAAAATAATTCTCGCTGCAAAATATCGAACAGCATAATGGAACACTTCTCTTGGATGTGCGATCGTTTGATCCAGGGAACCAATAAATAGCGTTTTTTTCAACAATACTTGATTCTTAGTATCCAAATAAATACAAATCAAATGCTCTTGTTTGTGATCCTTTAATTCTATGATCAATTGATGCGCTAATTCATAGCTGGCATGGATCGTGGGTTGTACCGCTACATGCTGTGTTTGGATTCTTTTTCCTAGCTCGATCAGTGCTTTGATTTCAAGAGCCTTAACCTGACCAATTCCTCGTATTTTTTCCAGCTCAGACAGCGTTGCCTGTCTTAAAAGTGCAAGTCCACCAAATGTTTTCAACAAATTACCTGCTAGTTCCAAGACATTATAGGGATGCTGTCCCGTGCGTAATAAAATAGCAAGTAATTCTTGATCAGAGAGTGCTTTCTCTCCGTAAAGCAACATTCGCTCCCTTGGAAGTGAGGTTGCTGGCACAGCATCCAGCAAATTTTTTTCCATAAAATCCCCCCTTTCTTCTTCTCACTAATAAGATACGAAAAAAGGGGGGAGCTATTTTTATTTTTTTAGATATCCTGGTACTTCGTGTAGAGAAGATAAAACTGCTAACGTTTTTTGTTGCAAGTCTTCTGAAGGAGCCAATAAATCTGGGATCATGATCACTGGGATCTCCGCACTTGCTGCTGCAAGTATCCCGTTTTTAGAATCTTCCAGAACCAACGTTTCTTGTTTTTTCGTTCCTAGATATTCATGGGCAAGCAAAAAGATTTCTGGATCGGGTTTAGCACGTTTGACATTTTCTGCTGAAACAATCGTTTCAAAATAGTTTGTCAGTTGGTTCTTTTCCAATAATAGTTCAATAATATGACGTTGGTTACTAGAAGCAACAACTTTAGGTATTCGGTGTTCTTCTAAAAAGTCCAGTAATTCGATTACTCCTGGTTTTAATTGCACTGCACCTAAGGAAAACCGTCTGATCGTTTCTTCATAAGCATCATTAATGAATTTTTGGACATTATTTTTCCCAAAACTTGCAAAGATCTGATGATAATTTGCCCAAACCTCTTCATCTGATACACCTAAATATTTCAAATACAATTCTTTGTCGTAAGGAAAGCCCATTTGATCAGCAACCATTTGCGAGGCTTCATAGTAGACGATTTCTGTGTCAAAGAGTAACCCATCCATGTCAAAAATGACAGCTTTATAATTCATTTTTTCCTCCTAACTGTAACAATAGTGTTCGTACTTCAGAAATAAAGTAAAGAGAACCTGTAACCACTAAGACATCTTCATTGGTCATTTTTTCTAATATTTCAGCTAAACCAAATTGCCATAATGAAACAATTGAAACTGTTTCATCTACAAGATCAGTCACGGTGCTTAAATCCAATGCTTTCGGGTGTTCAAACGTCGTTAAATACAAATGCGCATTAGGAACTGCTTTTAATTGGGTTAGCATTGCTTCTATATCTTTTGTACTTAGTGCAGAAAATAAAATATTGATCCGATAATCTTTGAACTCTTTCTTCAAATTTTGAACCAAACGGCTGACTGCATGTGTATTATGAGCGCCATCTAAAATAACAAAAGGTTCTTCACTTAATTTTTCCATTCGTCCAGGCCAGTGCGCTTTTTTCAGCCCTTTGCGAATTTCTTTTTCACTAAATGGTATACCTGTCATCTTGCAGTAAACTTGGTATAGTTCAATTGCCATACCAGCATTTTCTGTCTGATGTTGTCCAATCATGCCAATCGTAAGCGAGGTCATTTTTCCATGCTCATTATGAAATGAAAATACTTCTCCCCATTGCTCAGCTGGATGTTGATAAGTAACTTGATAGTTTTCGCCAAAAATATGAAGGGGGGCATTTCTTAGTCTAGCCTGTTTTTTGATTACTTCTAAAGCTCTTTCTTCGATATTTCCCGTAACGACAGGCACCCCTTGCTTGATTATTCCTGCTTTTTGGGCAGCGATTTCTTCAATTGTTTCTCCTAAAATATCCGTATGATCCAAGCCAATCGTGGTGATTCCTGTCAGTAATGGTATGGCAACATTCGTTGAGTCTAGTAAACCGCCTAACCCAACTTCAATAATAGCAACGTCGACTTTTTGACACAAAAAATAATCAAATGCCATTGCTGTCAGCGTTTCAAACTCAGTGATTCCGGCAACTGCTTCAAATCGATCCAAATGTTCAACAAGTGGTCGGTATTTTTGTACAAGCTTGATTAAGTCTTGATCTGGAATTTCTTGTCCATTGATCGAGATTCGTTCATTAAAAGATTCAATATACGGCGAAGTAAATGTCCCCACTGTCAGACCTGCTTCTTCTAGTAGACATCTCAGATACGTAACCGTCGAACCTTTTCCGTTGGTTCCTGCGATATGAATCGTTTTCACCTGTTTTTCTGGATGCCCGACTATCTCTAATAATGCCTCCACTCGATCTAGTCCCGGACGAGAGCCAAATGGCAAGCGGCTATGGATCCAGGCGATTGCTTCTTCTATTTTCATCAACGTTTCCCCCATTCCATATTTATTATAGCAAAAGGCAACCGGAAACACAGGAAAAGACGTAGTGTATGTAAAAGAAGAAGAAATACTGAATAGCCAATTCTGATTCTACTTATTTGTGCTGACGTCTTGCTTTTTACTTAAAAAAAGAGCGGAAATGTTTTTCAACTACTTTCCGCTCTCTTTTGCATTTGTACGATTGTTCGAATGTCAGATTACTGGATTGTTCTTAAGCTGCGGATTCTTTCTGTAACTGCTGCTTGTTTGTCCAAATAATCTTTTTCTTTTGCCCGCTCTGCTTCAACCACTTCTGCTGGCGCATTGGCAACAAAGCGTTCATTGCCTAATTTTCCTTGTACTCGTTTCACTTCATCTGTCCATTTCGCTAGTTCTTTTTCTAACCGTTTGATTTCTTCTTCGATATTGATCAAACCTGCTAATGGTAAGAAAATTTCTGCCCCTGTCAATACAGCTGACATTGCTAGATCAGGCGCAACGATTTCACTTGAGATCGTTAGCTCTTCTGGATTACAGAAACGCTCGATATAGCTGGTATTTTCTGTTAAGAATTGACCGATTTTCGGATCATTGATCTTAATCATTAATGTAATTGGTTTTGATAATGGTGTATTCACTTCAGAACGAATATTACGTACGGAACGAATTAGTTCTTTGAGTACTTCCATCCCTTTTGAAGCTGTTTCATCATTAAATTCCGGATGAACCACCGGATAATCAGCAACTACTAAAGAAGTACCTTGATGTGGGATGTGTTGCCAAATTTCTTCAGTAACAAATGGCATAATTGGATGCAATAGACGCAAAATTTGATCTAACGTATGCACCAAAATACTTTGTGTTGTTTGTTTTGAGACAGCATCATCACCATACAAGACTTCTTTACTCATCTCGATATACCAGTCACAAAAATCATCCCAAATAAAGTTATACAACTGACGCCCAGCTTCCCCAAATTCAAAATGATCAAAGAGTTCAGTAACCTTAGCGATCGTTTCATTTAGACGTGTCAAGATCCAGCGGTCTGCCACAGTTTTCTCGCCAGTTAGCGCAATATCTTCAACTGTCATGCCTTCACTGTTCATAATAACAAAACGTGAAGCATTCCAAATTTTATTAATGAAATTCCAAGCTGCATCCATTTTTTCATAGCTGAAACGGACATCTTGACCAGGTGCTGAACCGTTTGATAAGAACCAACGTAAGGCATCAGCGCCATATTTTTCAATCACTTCCATTGGGTCAATGCCGTTTCCAAGAGATTTACTCATCTTACGTCCTTGCTCGTCCCGAATCAACCCATGAATCAAAACATTTTCAAACGGACGACGATCTGTAAATTCTAAGCTTTGGAAAATCATTCGACTAACCCAGAAGAAGATAATGTCGTAGCCAGTTACTAATGTGCTTGTTGGGAAATAGCGTTGATAATCAGCACTATTTTCATCTGGCCATCCCATCGTTGAAAAAGGCCATAACGCTGAACTAAACCAAGTATCTAATACATCTGGATCTTGTACCCACTCTTCACTATTTTCTGGAGCTTCCATCCCTACATACATTTCACCCGTTTCTTTATGGTACCAAGCCGGGATTTGGTGTCCCCACCACAATTGACGAGAGATAACCCAATCGTGAACATTTTCCATCCAACGTAAAAATGTTTGATTAAAACGTGGTGGGAAAAATTCAACTGCATCATCAGTCTCTTGATTTTTCATTGCTTTCTCAGCTAATGGAGCCATTTTAACAAACCATTGTGTGGACAAGCGTGGTTCAATGACTACTCCCGTACGTTCTGAATGCCCAACATTATGGATCATTTTTTCAATTTTGATCAATCGTCCGATTTCCTTCAAATCAGAGACAATCGCTTTACGTGCTTCGAAACGATCCATACCTGCATATTTTCCAGCTAAGTCATTCATCGTTCCATTTTCGTTCATCACATTTACACGTGGCAGATCATGACGGTTACCTACCTCAAAGTCATTTGGATCATGCGCAGGTGTAATTTTCACTACGCCTGTTCCAAATTCCATATCAACATACGTATCTGCAATAATCGGAATTTCTTTATTTACTAATGGTAAAATTACTTTTTTGCCGATCAACGCTTGATAACGCTCGTCTTCTGGGTGTACAGCAATCGCTGTGTCACCCAACATAGTTTCTGGACGAGTCGTTGCAATTTCCACTACACCCGAACCATCAGCCAGTTCATAGCTCATGTGGTAGAAAGCACCTTCAATCTCTTTGTGGATCACTTCGATATCCGATAAAGCAGTGCGTGCTTGTGGGTCCCAGTTAATGATGTATTCACCACGGTAAATCAAGCCTTTTTCATAAAGTGTCACGAATACTTTACGAACAGCTTCTGACAAGCCATCGTCTAGTGTAAAACGTTCACGACTATAATCGAGAGATAAGCCCATTTTTGCCCATTGTTCACGGATATGGCTTGCATACTCTTCTTTCCATTCCCATACTTGATCCACAAATTTTTCACGTCCTAAGTCATAACGCGAAATTCCTTGTTGACGAAGCTTTTCTTCTACTTTTGCCTGTGTAGCGATCCCAGCATGGTCCATCCCAGGTAACCACAAGGTATCAAAGCCTTGCATCCGTTTTTGACGAATCAGCATGTCTTGTAAAGTCGTATCCCAGGCATGTCCTAAGTGAAGTTTTCCTGTGACATTTGGTGGGGGGATTACGATTGAATAGGGTTTTGCTTTCTGATCGCCACTTGGTTTGAACAAATCTTGTTCCAACCATTTTTCATAACGGCCAGCTTCAACTTCTTGCGGATTGTATTTTGTTGATAGATTTTTTTCTTCCGTCATACTGATGTCCTCCTTAAAAATAAAAAAAGTCCTAAAATACTTTCGTATTTTAGGACGTATTGATTTACGCGGTACCACCTAATTTGTAGCAGTTTCCTACTACCTCTCATGTGAGTTAACGATCACGACTCGTTTATCTCTAGGTTTTATCGGTTTGCTGTACACGATAAAGGGTTCAAGATAAAAACTCCCAAGCTACCTTCACTAGTCTCTCCTAAGAACGTCCCACCATCTCGTTCTCTCTCTAAAAGGCTGTAACTAGTTACTCCTCTTGATCAACGTCATGCCTCATTTTACAATGGTTCAATTTTAAAGTCAATAAAAGACGGTAAGAATCGTATTTCCCCAAATAGTACCTCTTTAGGCTTATGATTCGCCTATTATAAATAATTGACTAAACAATAAGCAGTAGTGACAATGTTTGCTTATTCAGAACGTGACTGTTCAAATTAATTTTTTAACTCTCTTACAGAAGACTGATTTTTTCCTGCTTCCTTCATCTCATTTAGATTATTAGCCTTATTTGTAGACTGATTCATTCGCTCCTCTAGTGTTTGAATTTTTATTACAGGGTGACTATTAGCCGTTTGAGGTGATTTATTTGTTAGAGATTGATCCCTGATTTCCTTGGGAATTGGTGTTGGTTGAATACCAGCGGACTTCTCTTGATTTAGACTATCAGCCACATTTGTAGACTGATTCATTTGCTCCTCGAATGTTTGATTTTTTATTACAAGGGGCGTTTTGGTTTGTTTATCTGTTAGAGAGTGATTACTGATTCCGAGAGGTGTTAATGTTGGTTCAATACCTTCAGACTTTTCTTTAGGTTGTTCCTTTTTTCTCTCTGGTTCCTTTACTGAATTACTTATTAGAGACTGATTACTTGTTCCCTGAGGCATTGGAGTTGGTTCAACATCTATATTCAGTTCTTTAAGTTGCTTCATTTCCTGTCTATGTGAGTGTAATTTCTCGAAACTCTCAACTAGTCTTTTAATTTTCCATCGATTCTGTTGGTATTCTGAGTCTTTATTAAGATACCCTGCCGTGTATTTAGGATTTATATTTTTAAATACACCAGATGAATATACCAAGAAAGACAAAACAACCTGGGAACAACAATGCTCATCCTTGATTAGTAATTCTTCAATCTGTCGATTCACATCAGACACTAATAGGTTTTTCGGACTTACGTAAGTATTTATAAACTGCTTAATCTTATCGCTTTCCTGTTGCCACCACTCCCTTTCGAATGGAGTCAGCACCTTATTAAGATTTTTAAAATATTTATTATTGTTACTCTCAACTTCATTAATCGTTACCTTCTTAAGATCAACAGAAACTAAAGGAATTTGTTTGCTACACTCGTCAATGACACTTTTTAATTTGGGATATGTATGTATAAAATGTTGTATCTCTTTTTTTTGATTAAGGATATTTGAAAATTGCTCCTCTATACTAAGTCGATCATCTCTAAATTCGTACACCTCAATCACACTATATTTCATTTGTTTTTTAATTTCTTCTTTTTTATTATTTAAATCTTTTTGAAACGTCTCAATTACTTTATTGACTCTGACTTGTTTTGTATTTTTTTTATTTTTTATCTTCAATAAACTATTTTTAATCTTATTTATTACAACTTGGGATTCACTTTGCCGCTTTTTTTCATCCATTGATAAACATTTTTCCGTCCAATTGATGACATCCGATTCAGTAAAATTAATATTTTGTGAACGAAGTGCTTCTTTAATTGATTGAAGGAGAGACTCAGCTTGTGAAAGGTCCTTGGTTTCCTTTAATAGTCCTTCTCCGTCATCCCCAAACCTTTTTTTTAAATCAGTTACATCACTTGAATTTCCCCATTCTCTACTCATTACAGAATAAATGACTGTTGATAAAGTCTCTCCCTCCTTTTTTTGCTGGAGTGCTTCTTCGATTTTTGGAAGTATTTCTTTTTTTGTCTGATAATCTTGTAATAGATTTAATGCTTTTTCCCTATCCGAACGATTCGAACAATCAATTCCTTCTTCACTTAGTGTATGATTAATCGTTTCCAGTATTATAGGAAAAAGGTAATCAACTTTTTGTTTTTTTAAATCTTTTCTTACTTCCCCCACTATATCAAGACCTTTTATTTTATCAATAGGGGCAAGTATTATAGTTTGTGCTTTTTCTCCCATTTCCATGCTTATTGCGGATATTCTTAAGATCACTTCTTTTTCATTCAAAATTTTGTTTGTTTGAATCTTATCCTCTTCATTTAAATAAGTGCTTAATTGATTATTGACTTGTTCAAAGTTTTTTTCCGTCCAGTTTGGGTAATTAACTTTTAACTGAAGCATAATCGTTGCGATCTGCTCGGGTTTTAATTGTTTGAGATAGTCATTGTTCGCCAGTTTATTATCAATTGATCGAAGTCCATTCATGTGTCGCTGATTTTCGATTTCACTCAGATCTTTTTTCATCATTTCCGATAAGGAACTATTTTTTTTTGCTTCTGTCTCCTTTAATTCTTCTTTAAATGCCTGAACTGTTTCAAATTTGTGCCATTGATTTTCACCAAAAACAAGTCTCCCTAAATAGGATAACTGTTTTTTTGACTCTGGAGAATTCAATAATCTATAGAATCTATCAAATCGGTCTATTTTTGCCCCACTATTCAATAAATCTTCTAATTGATCCCCTAAATCTGATCGATTTTCTTTTTTTAGTTTTTCGATGATACTTTTTTTATAAAATTCTAAACGGTCCGTTTCTTTGAAGGAAGTATTGACATGTTGCCTAACAGACTCTTTTACTAATGTGGACTGAGACTCAACATAAATTTGTGTCATCACCTCAACTGTTCCTTGTTCTTCTCCTCTTAATATTTCATCATATTTTACAGCCAACTCTGGGGTTACTTCTTTAGCAATCAAATAAACGAGCTCTTGATCAAGGATTCTTTTTTTTGTGATTATGGTACTTTCTTCTAAATTTATTTTTTTAAAATATGGAATGCTATTACCAATAAACGGCGAATCACTATGATTTGTAGCTATAGAAATATATGTTTTTTTTTCAGCTTCTGATAAATTCTTTCTTTGGAGAAGTTTAAAAATTATTTTATCATCTCTCAAAAAGTCAAAAAACCATTTATACTCATTATTCTTAGAAGATCTATTCATCGTTTCAAAAAATCCATCAATTACGATTTCTCTACATCCTTCTTCATAATCTAGCTCCATATTGACTAATTGTTGATAGTTTACACTGCCCTCGTTTAATAGTTCAAATGTACGAGCTAAAATATCCTCTTTGACTTTAGCTGAGTCCATGCCATATTGTAATTCTATACATATCTCTTTAATTTTTTTCTCGATTTCATCTGTCGATAATTTTATTTTATTAATACTAAACAAAACATTCTCATGAAAAAATTTCTCACCATCCACAGATAAACTATTAGTTAAAGATGTTAATAAGTTGAGCTGTTCTGTCAGATTTCTAGTTGGAACCATTAGAAGATCAAAAAGATGAATCTGATTTATTACATTATCAGAATTTTGTTGAAAATAGAGACAAGATTCCACGATCTCTCTCGTTATTACTCTCTCTTGTTTTAGCATCATTATCAGCTCATCAAGAGTTTCAAATCTGTTAATTGCCGTCCCCCCCCTTAATGTATCCAGTAATTGCTGATAGTCTGCAGTTATTTTGTAAGGGAATTTATTCAACACTGCTTTCATTTGGTGGTATCCTTCACTTGTTTTGTCCGAAAACCGCTCCATTTCCATAAGAATTGTATTTTTTACCTTCTCTTGATTCATTTTTACCATCCTTTACATTTTTTTCGTTATAGCATCCGTGGCTTGTCTGTTTTGCTAGACATTCATATCTAGCCTAAATCATAAGAATTAAGGATTGTTCCTTTTATGTACATTCAATCAAATCTTAAACTTCATTAGTATTTTTTACTCCAACTTGTTTCATAACCGCCTCCTTCAGGTTAACTTTTTTCTTACAACAGTGATTCTATCCATTGCATTCATCTTTATTACTGTCATTCACTCCTAAAAAAAGGTTTCTTCTTTCAAAAAAACCAGTTATTTTATAATCCCTGCACACGATGATACAATGAACTGAAAGCTATTATATCAGTATTATGATTGTAAACAAACAAAAATAGATATAAACATGCGTTATAAAAAAACGCTTAGAAACATTGGCTCTAAGCGCTAAAACTATGGATTGTCATAAAAAAACTTCTGAATATTTCTCATTAAAAAATATAAGCGTTTGCAATTCTGTCGTCAAATCAATGTATTGAATATTCACATGTTTGGGTACGATCACTCGGTCAGGAGCAAAGTTTAAGATCGCTGATACGCCACCTTTCACAATTTCATCGATTGCTGACTGGGAGTGTTTACTTGGAACCGTTGAAATCGCAACTGTTACTTTTTCTTTTTTGACGATTTCGCCAAACTGTTCGATTGGATAAATAAATTGACCATCGATTTCTTGGTTGACGATTTTAGGGTCATTGTCAAATACACAGACGATATTCAAATTTTCATTTCTTCTAAAATTATTGTGCTTTAAAGCTTTCCCTAGATTCCCATACCCAACTAAGGCAATTCGTTTTTCCTCTTCCGTCTTTAAGATCCGATCAAATACTTCGATCAGATAAGGCACTTCATAACCATAGCCACTGCGCCCCAACTCCCCTAAATATGAAAAATCTCTACGGATCGACGCAGAAGGTACTTGGGTGATTTGACTAAATTCATTTGATTTAATCCGCTTCACACCTGAATCATTGAGCATTTTTAAATAACGTAAATATAAAGGTAGTCTTTTAGCTGTTGCTTTTGGTAAAACCGCTATTTTTTCTCCCATCTTCAAACTCCTTTGTTAATTTCTTCACATAGTCAGTTTATCATTTATCCTCTCTTAGAGCAACAGTAGGGAACATAAAAAAGAGTCT
>NHCFI00100__coassemble_1583_pt1 | contig 25159 bp, 32 predicted proteins | sample NHCFI00100__metabat2_low_PE_009 | metagenome-assembled genome bin NHCFI00100 | reverse complement strand
CAATCACAATTGGTTGATCCAGAAACAGTCTTATTCTAAGGAATAAGGCTGTTTTTTTAGGAGGCATAACATGCGATTATATATTGTTCAAAAATTTTTTGATAATGAATATCTTGAAGATCATATTATCTTTTATGAAAATGAATCGATGATTCGATATCTAAAAGAGATCAATCAATCTAGTTTCTTTACTTATAGAGGAATCAATGTTGATCCTTTTTTTGAAGATATAGGAAAAACTTTTTTTGATCCTCATAAAAGTATTTCAGAACTTTTTGATGAATTTAGAAAAAATATTAAGCCAGAATATCAATTTTTGGCACAAGAATTGTTTTATAGATCCTGTCCTTTTACTATAAAAAATAAAATTTTTATTTAAGGAGAGAGAGATTGATAGTAGAAGAAAAATTACGAATTTGTGTAGTTGATGATGGAAAAATCAGTCGGGAAATTCCAGAAGATTTTGGACGTCTATTTTTACAACATTACATGAAATCCAATGGTTGGACAGTATCGGGAGCTGCTTTTGCTGGTAGAAATAATATTCTTGTTTGGCAAAAAGAAGAGGAAAATAAATCACTTCAGGATTTGTTGCCAATTCATATAATAGATTCTAAAATCTATGAACTTCTTGAAAATAAAGCGAATTGGCTAGATATCAAAGTTTCACTCGTAGTGAAAACTATTGTTCAATGAATTTGAGTTTATAGGAGGATTATTGATTGTGGATAATAAACAACTGAATATTAACAAAGACAATACAAATGAAGTAATAAATAAACTATTGCCAGTATCAGAGTCAACAAAACAACAGATTTATATTGAATATCAACGTTTATTGCTTAATGCGATTATTCAATATATTTTTTATGTTTATCCCAGTGAGAAACATACGATTTTGCAATGTTCATATATTCTGAATCAAGAAAACTTAAATCGAGTATTTTTGCATTTGGCTAGCTCTCATCCAGCAAGAATAAGTTACGAAAAGTTTTTAGAACAAATTTCATTTAGAAAAGAAGGTGAAAATATCAACAGTGTTGGAAATAATAAACTATTTCAACAAACTAAAATTGGTTTAGAAATTATTCTAAGAGGACTTGATCCAGAAACAGTCTTATTCTAAGAAATAAGGCTGTTTTTATTTTGGAGGTGAGTTTATATTGGAGAATTTCGTAGTGTTTCTAACGTATATTTTGATATTTGTAAATATAAGTATTTATATTTATATGATTTGTAAACATTTTGATTTAGATTGGATTCCATTGCAGATAATATGGGGTACGTGGTTTTTATTTGTAGTGTGGTGTTTAAATAAGATATCATCTGCACTATTTACTTAAGAAAAATTAGATATAGAACAGCTAGTAAAAATCCTATACCGTAAATTCTCAATGTTTCATTGATCTTATTTGGATATAATCCAAAAGTTATTCTATAGTCTTCTCTATACTTAGGAAGACCGATTTTACCTCTTAATTTATTTAAATCTTTTAGATAGGAATTGGAAAACTGTCGATATTTTTTGTTATATGTTTTAAATTGCTTTTTTGATACAGGAATATTTGATTCTACAATTTCTTTTAAATAGTAAACAGTGTAAAAAGATAGTCCGAATTCTAACTCTGTATCTTTCACTTCATTGTAAAGTTTTGTTAAAGCTGAATGTATTTCAGTTATAGTATCTTCATTTACTTGTTTAAATAGTTTTTTGTTAATTGAATTTTGGAATGGGACAAATATTTTGTTTAATTGACTTTCAAGAATAGGATTAATTCGAGTTGCTTTTGGTTGGTTTATAGCAATATATATACTAACTACAATATTAATAAAACTTATGCCAAGAGTAATATATGCTGTTATTTCAGTGTGTTTCATATTTCTGTAAAACTCCTTAACTATATTGATTAATATCATTTTAGTAAAATTAGTTTGAACAGACAACAGTGTGATACTTATAGCTTAAATCTGATTCATTCACAGTCTTATTTTAAAGAATAAGACTGTTTTTGTTTGATATAAATAAAAGAAGGGAGAGTTTATATGTTATTTTGTGCAGGTCTATTTGTGGGTGCTATGTTTGGAGTAGGAATCATGGCACTATTAGTTTCAGGAAAACAAGAAGATCAACAGTTTGAAAGAGAATAAAAAATAAATTTATCTAATTTTTAGGAGGAATTTTTATCTTGGAAAACCAAAAATCAAATTTATATCCTGTGAAGGATTTATTATTAGAAGAGAAAGATTATAATTTTTATGCCTATAGTAGAGACATTATCAAATCTCGTGTTTCAAGAAAATTGAGAAAGAAAAAGAATGGCATAATTGAAACTGAATATTGTTATTGCTTACCTGACAACGTTATTAAGAGTCAACCAAACTATCAAAAACAATTACCAAATGCTCGATATATTAAGAATTTGTGTATTTTAGATGATCGAAGGAATGTCATTCAAGAAGTGCCTATTTTGAGAGTGATCCAAGCTCGAAGTGGGGCATTGAACTTTGGGATCGATCGACAAACTTTAACGGAAAAAGTGATGAAACAAACGATAAAAGATAAGTAGGTATTATTTGATTTTTAGAATTTTAGTTAGGAGGATGTTTCATTTGGAGAAATCAGATGAATTCAAATTATTAATAGAAGAATTGCGAGAAGTAGTTAGTGAAGTACAACAATTGCCAGATTTTATTAAAGATTTGGAAAATCAACGAATAATCGGCAACAAATATAATGATTCAATGATAGACAAGGAAACAAATTATTTTGAGCTAATTGCGCATTTGTTGGCATTTTTTATTCCAGAGTTAGATCCTTCAGACGAATCCCAAAATCAGACAAAAGAAGAACGAATCAAAGAAATGGATATAATTTGTTCTAAATTGAATCAGTATTTCATACGAAATGTCCTATTTCGCCTTCATACGACATTGGATTCAAAGGAATTTTTACAGTATATGACAGTGTGTGAGAATTTCTGTCTTCAAAGTGAAAAATTAATAGGTAAGAAGAGTTAAATGAAAAGAGGTGACCATGTTGTTATTAGAACATGTATTGAAACAAGTCATTCAAGAGACCTATCCAGATAAGAAAATTTATCAGGATTTTACAATTAAGATCGTTCCTAAAGAACTAAAATCCAAACATGGCCAATACATTCAAAATGATCGAAAAATCGAAATCTATAATTTGAGTCGTGCGCCTGGCGCAAACTTTTTAACGGCTTTGCATGAAGTGGCTCATCATATAGAAGCGATGGATCTCGGCGAAACAGCGCATAAAGAAACGTTTTATGCTCGTTTCTATCCTTTAGTCTGTACAGCGTTAAATAAAGGATATCTCAATCAAGAAGATCTTTTAATGGATAGTCAGGATTCTTCTGATTATAAGAAACTCTGTCAGTACTATGGCAATTCTTTTGCAAAGGAGTTTACAGAGTCAAAAGAAAAAGATACGGTGGTTGTTTTGGGTGCTTATCATGCACGTGCCTTATTAAAAAGACGTGATTTTTCTTATTTGTCTAGTCAACATATGTGGGTAAGAAAATTTGAAAACGAAGCACAAGCCATGAGAGAACGACAAATTTTGGAAAGCTTTCACCAAGATTTTGAGTTGAAAGTCGTTTCCTTTTTAGAGCCGATTTTCATTCAAACGTATTATATTGCTGTTCCTGGTGCTTATCAATATCGTGAAATTTTACGAAAAGAAGGTTTTATCTGGAATGGGTATGGCTACAAAAATGCGTGGATAAAGAAAATTCTAAGTACGGAATATCATAAAGTACTTGATTTTTTAAGAGAACAACGATTGGCAGGAAAACGAGTACCCGAATTAAAAAAATAATTGAATCAAGTGTTTTTCAATAGAAGACTTTGTATCTTCTATTTTTTTTATAAAAAAATAAAGGAGAAGTGAATATGGCATTATCTGTAGAACAACGAAAAACAAAAGAGGTCGCAATGGCAGTTTTAGAAGCCAACGGCCAAGACTATGATACGGCATTAGATCAGTTCCACCAGAAAATTATTTCCGAAAATCAAGAACTGATTTTAAAAAGCTTGAAAAAACAAGCAAATAACAATCAATTTCAGAAAGGACAATACAATGGAAAATAATCAAATGAATCTTTTAGGACAAAGGAAAACATATGGCATTTCTTCATGGATGAAATTTAGTTTAAGTGCATTAGCGTTTATTTTGCTCTTTCAACTAGTATTTCCGATGGAAGCATTTGCTGATATCCAAAGTTCAGTAACCCATGCGGGGGATTCAATCACGAAATTAGTACGGAACATTACTGCGGCAGTTGGAACAGCGGTTATTGCAAGTGCCTTTTTAGCCAACATGCTACCAATTATAGAAATTAGTCAGAAAGCGAAGATGGTTATTATTCGTGCTGGATTTTCTATTTTAGGTATTTCATTTGCGTCACAGATAGTGGATTGGATTATGGCCATTAAATAGATTGAAAACGAAAGTTGGTGAGAATGTTGATTGAAGTTAAGATTGAAGAATCTAATGCTGTACGAATTAGAAAAGAACGCTATTCGTATGTGGAATTTGAACAACTTTCAGAAGAATTACGTCCAGAAAATTCGGTGACTTATCTCTTGGTACAAGATAAAAAAGTTTTGTATCAAGGGAAATATCAATGTGTTTCAGGTTTATCGTTTCATGAATCCATTCATTATAGTATTGAACAAATGATTCAAGCAGGCACATTAAAACAGCGTAAAGGACAGAAATTATTGGAGTTGTTAGATCAAGAATTAGCTTTTCCTGGTGGAACACAACCTTCGTCTACTTCAGTTTCTTTCACACCGTCTTCTGAAAAGAAGAACAAAAAGTACTTTTCTCTCAACCTTGATTCTTTGCAGTCTTTTTTTAAGATTCATTGGAAAAAAATAGGTATAGGAGGAAGTATTTTTTTTCTTCTTTTTATTGGTATTTTGTGGAGTTCAACTCAAAAAATCAAGACAAATCCAATCGATTCTTATCAAACATTAGTTGATAAGAAAGAATATACTGTAGCGTTGAAAGAATATCCACAAAAAGAAGAAGTGTTAGTAAAGCAATCTATGATAGCCAAAGAAGATAATGTGATGGAACAGGCGTAGAGGTATCTGAATGAAATGGAAATTAATGGTGTTTGGTTCAGGTCTTCTTCTATTGCTTTTTCCTTTTTTTATTATGCTAAATATGATGATACAAATGATTGGTTCAGTAGGAGCAACAGAGGAAACAAGTTCTTACTCAGAAGGAATGTTTACAGGAGAGTATACGGAAGATTTACCTATTTTTGAAGAAATCAAAGGAAGAGGGCCTATTACAGATGAACATGCGAGATATGCGGTAGGAGCGGCAGTTAAATACAAACTATTACCTTCAGTCATTCTTTCGCAATTCGGATGGGAAAGTGCTTATGGACAATCTTATTCTGGAAAAAATGACCACAATTATTTTGGGATAACCTGGTATTTAGGTTGTCCTTACCCTAAAGGAAGTGCAAGAGGTGTCGGAGGAAGTGAAGGGGGAAACTACATGAAGTTTCCTAATGCAAAGGCATGTTATGCATATTATGGGTATATGGTGGCTACTCAATCCAATTTCAATGCGTGTGTGGGAAATAAAGACCCTGGACAATGCCTTTTAATTCTAGGAAGAGGTGGGTATGCAACGGCAGGAATTACCGAAGGAAGTGCTTATTATCAAGGAGCTATGGGGATCATTAAATCTTATCATTTAACAGAGTATGATGAATTTGCGATCAAAAAATGGGGAAGTATTAGCTCAACTCCTAGTGGTGGAAGTACTGGTAGCTTAGGTGGCGGATGGTACAATCCATTTCCTGGTTCAAGTTTAGAACGAAGTTCATTCTTGGGAGGACAACTTTTTGGAAAAAATCCTGGTGGAGAATTTCGTGTGAATGGTTTTCACAATGGATTAGATTTTGGATCGGTTGATCACCCTGGAAATGAGATCCATGCGGTTCATGCAGGAACTGTCGTATTTGTTGGTAATCCAAGTATTGCGGCACTGGGTTCATGTGTCATTGTGATAAAGGATGGTGATTTAAGCATGGTGTATCAGGAATTTGGTTCTTCTCCTTCAAATGCACGTGTGAAAGTGGGAGATAAAGTCAAAGCAGGACAAGTAATAGGAATAAGAGATACGGCACATTTACACTTAGGATTTACTAAGAGCGATTGGTATGCCGCACAAGCTTCAGCATTTAAAAATGACGGTGTTTGGTTAGATCCATTACCTTATTTACAACAAAGTGGAAAGTAGGAGAGAAGATTGAAAAAAGTGATATTACTCAGTTTACTAACGGTTCTTTTTCTTTCGGGCTGTCATAAAAAAGAAGAAAAGACAGTAGAAGAAACAACTACCAGTCAGTCAACGATGGTTTTGGAAGATAAAACGACTGAAATAAGTAAAGAGCCCGAAAATCCACGTCCGATGTTAGTAGCATTTGGCAATAAATTTTTAAATTTCAATTCATTAAAAGAGCGGAATCAATCCGTAAAAGAATATATGACAGAAAAATGCCAAGAAGAGAATGGTATTAATGTGGATTTAGATGCTAAATTTCGCAGTGTAGGAAAAATTGTCAAAGTGTTTCAAGATACAGATAGTGAAAAGCAATATGCATTATTGTGTGAAGAAGATAGTCGTGGCGTGAAAAATGAAGTTCTATTTGTTGTTCAATTGGTTGAAGAAGATGGTCAATATAAAATTGACAATTTTCGCTATGAACAACTTCATGTACATTAAGTTCTTAATTTAAACAATTTTTATGTTCATTTATTTTCTATAACCAAAACATTGACGAACGTTTAAGCGTACGTTATAATCAGGGGTGAATAAATAAAAAAGGATGTGAACATAATGGAAGTCACTACACCGACAAATGCTCGTAATAATATTTATGGGTTGATTAGGCACGTTGTTTCTGATAATCAACCTGTAGAAATTATCAATACAAAAAATGAGGATGAGAGTGTCGTTATGATCAGTAAATCTGATTGGAATGCGATTCAAGAAACATTATATTTACAAAATACAGGGGTTCTTGATCAAATTAAACGTCACGAAAATGAAGGCACAGAAGAGCTAGGTGAAATTGATTGGGATTCACTATAGAGATTAAGAAAAATGCCAAAAAGGATTTACCAAAATTGAAATCAGCTGGATTGCATAAAAAATTTGATGAACTGATTCAAGTGATTCGAGAAAATCCTTTTCAAACTCCACCACCATATGAAAAATTAGTTGGTGTTCCATATTATTCAAGAAGAATTAATATACAGCACCGATTAGTTTATAGCGTAGATATAAAAGAAAATGTGGTAGTTATCCTTTCTGTTTGGTCACATTATGAACGTGGATTGAATTAGAAAGATATATTAGCAACATAGAACTTAAAGAAAGAGGAAAAGGAGGAAAAACGACAAGAACAATTCATTGCAAAAGAAAAAGTACAAGATCACGATTTAGAGTTAGAAAAAATTGAATAGAAAAGGGTACGCCTTTTCTAAGGAGGGGCGTATCCGCTCCTCCTTCTTTTATCTTTGTGGGAGGGAAACTATGAATTATCAAAAGTACAAAGAATTAGGAAACTTATTCAAGGAGACATTCCAAACGGTTGTTTCTGATAAGAACAATTTATTTGATTTTTTTAATCAGGTTCAGATGTTTCATAAATACGATATTTATGAGCAAATATTTATTTACGGACAGAAGTCGAATGCTACCCATATCGCTGATTTTGATACGTGGAAAAAATTAGGACGATTTGTTAAAAAAGGAGAAAAATCCATTGCTGTTCTTAGCCAGTCAACAGGGAAAATAAATATAAAACATTATTTTGATTTTTCTCAAACAGATGGAAAGGAACTTGATTTTCCAGATTATACATTAGAAAAGAATGATTGGAATCTTTTAGTTAGCCAAGAGATAGAAGATTTAATTGATGAAATAGTTGATTTTACTGAAGAACCAGATATTCGTAGACTATCTATAGAAATTGGGTTATTCTTGGCAAAAAATAAGAGTATTGGTTCTGAAGTGATTGATATAACTGAACAAGAATTCACTATGTTACAAAGTTTACCTAACTTTTTTAAAGTAATGAATTATGCAAATGAAGTAAACCGACTAATTAGCAAAGAAATTTTAGTTTATAAAAGAGAAAGGATGAATGAACATGCGTTTAAAATATTACGAGAACGAGACAGGACAACTGATACCAGAAGTCGAGTATCCCAATTATCCACTGGGGAGATTCGGGAAAATAGCTGTAGCCAAATTACAGGAAGAGAATCCAGTAGAGTATCAAATCAAACTAGTCGAGGGCGATTTAATGAAGTGGGGACACGAGATCAACAAAAAAGTGTGGAACAGAGTAAGCGAATTGACAGAAGCATTGGAAGAAGCCAATCCACTGACACCAGCTCAACAAGCGAATTTCGAGGAAGCGTCGAAGATACGAATGCAATTTCGGGAACAAGCAATCGAACTCGCAATGAGCGAGATTCTATAGATGGAAAATCCAATTCAGATATAAAAGACTTTGAAGAAAAACAATCTTCGGAGTCTTTTTTTGTTGAAAAAAATCCTGATTACGAAGAAATTACTCCGGATTTTACAGAGGAAGAACTAAACAACATATTGAGACGTGGATCAGGCGTTGAAGGTGGAAAAATACGTATTTACCATTTATACCAACGAACTATCTCCAAAAAGGAAAGAGTTTCTTTTTTAAAAGAAGAATATGGTTGGTCAGGTTCTACTCTAGATATTCAGGGTTCTTCTTTTTCGATGATGGATTGTCGTCCAGGCAAGGGAATTACGGTAATTAAGAAAATCAATAATGAAGACTATGAACGTGTAATGAAATGGTCAGAGGTTGAGGAACGTATCGGTTTGTTAATTCGTCAAAATGAGTATCTAACTGAAGAAGAACTTAAACTTGTGCAATCAAAGAAAGAAGAATCAGTTAAAGAAGCGTTAAGTCAAATGGATACTGAAGCAGAGAAATTAACGCTATTTGATTTAGAAGAGTTAGAAACAGAGGAAAAACCTGTTGTAACTGAAGGATATGGAACTGAAGTCGCATTTATTCCGAAAATAGAAGCTAAAAAAGAGATAATCAATCATGGTGAAACAATATTTGAACAAATTTATCGGAATAAAACAAACGGTTTTTCTTTTGAAAATATAGATGTTGCTCAATTTTATCCTAGTAAAGCAAGAGAAAAAATTAAAGCTAATCTTGAAGCGATTCGGTTATCGAAAGAAATTAGTCAGACACCTGGACGAATCGCTACTGACAAAGAACGAGAAGTTCTTGCAAAATATGTCGGTTGGGGTGGTTTGGCAGCGATTTTTGATGAACGAGATGACCAATATTTAAGTGAACGAAATCAATTAAAAGTATTGTTGTCTGCAGAAGATTACCGATCAGCTAGAGAAAGCGTGTTAACGGCTTATTATACTGATCCACGTATTATCCAAGCCATTTACCAAAAAATTGAATCAATGGGCTTTAAAGGAGGTACAATTTTAGATCCTTCGACAGGGACAGGGAATTTCTTTTCTGCTATGCCAAAAACAATAAGAGAAAATTCTACGCTTTATGGAGTGGAATTAGATCCAATCACTGGCAAGATTGCGCAACAATTACACCCTGATGCCAACATTGAGATTACAGGGTTTGAAAAGACTCCGTTAAATAAGAATAAATTCGACTTAGTGATTAGTAATATTCCTTTTGATAATTTCAAAATTGAAGATACTAACTATTCTAGAAAATATTCGATTCACGATTACTTTATCAAAAAAGCCCTTGATAGCGTAAAAGAAGGCGGAATTGTGGCGGTTATTACGTCGATGTCGACAATGGATAAATCAGATTCTTCTATTAGACGTGAATATGCCGAAAAAGCTGATTTATTAGGTGCGGTTCGCTTACCAAGCAATGCCTTTAAGAAAATTGCAGGAACAGATGTGGTGACAGATATTCTTTTCTTCCAGAAAAACTCCGAGCGAGAATTAAAGTATTCTCCAAGTTGGGTCTTTGATGGCACAGATCCAGAAATACCAGAAGTGATAATGAATAATTACTTTATTCGTCACAAAGAGATGGTCTTAGGTGATTTAGCTATCAAGAATTTCAGAGGTCAAACGTTAACTGTCAAACCACGTGAAGGAAATTTAATTGATCATTTAAATCAAGCTTTCTTGAATTTTGATGGTCAATTAACTATTTCAACGGAAACAGAAATGATTGATTTAGTTTCTGTAGAAAAAGAAGGGTTAGAGAAAGAAATTCCAATGTTCAATTATGGAGTCATTGATGACGAAATTTTCTTCAATGATGCAGGAGAATTAGAAAAATATACGGGTTCTAAAAAGTCCATAGAACAAATGAAACGATTGATTGAAATTAAAGAAGCTTTGCTTTCTGTCATTGAGTTACAACGAAATACAGAATATACACAGGAAGAATTACAAGCTTCTTTAAATCAGCTTAATGCTTGTTATGATGAATTTGTGGCTACCTATGATTCGATCAATAAAACAGGTAAAATATTTGATCGTGATGAATATTATCCGTTGTTAAAGTCAATCGAAGAAGTTCAGGAAGACAGTACAGTTCGAAAGGGAGATATCTTCTTTCAAGCAACGATTCGAAAAATAGAAGAAATTACTCAAGTGGAGACAGCCCAAGAAGCTTTACAATTATCAATCAATCGTCAAATGAAAGTGGATCTTGATTATATGGTCTCTATTTATCCAAAAGATAAAGAAATAATCATTGACGAATTAGAGAATTCAATTTTTATCAATCCCACGAAGTATCAAGGAGATATTTATGGTGATGTTTGGGAAACACGTGAAGAATATCTCAGTGGAGATGTCAAACAGAAACTAGCAGAAGCAAAATTGGCGATTGAATCGTATCCAGAAATTTTCCAAAAAAATATTTCGGCATTGGAACAATCACAACCAACACCACTAAAAGCTGGAGATATTGACTATTCATTAGGAGCTACATGGATTCCAACTGAAATTTATCAATCGTTTATGTATGAATTATTTGAAACGCCTCAATACATGCAGAGAAATGGAATTATTCAACTAGAGTATGATTCCTATGCTTCTAAGTATTTTATTCGTGGAAAAAGTAGAGACGAAAATGCGTTAACAACTAATAAATATGGAACAAAACGTGCAAATGCGTATTTGATTTTGGAAAATAGTTTAAATCTTTTAAAAGTGGAAGTACGAGATCGAGTGATTGATGATGACGGTAAGAAACGATACGAACTCAATCCAAAAGAAAGGCAAATCACTTCGATTGTCGATCAAACATTTAACAAGTTATCTGATGAAGAAGATGAACAGGTTTCAAATCAAATAGAAGTAAAAAATCAGAATAAACCAACTTTTTCTTCGAAAGACTTGACTTTAGAGAAGGGGAATTGGCAAGTATTTTCTGACTTGGATTCACTAAACAGAGTAGGTGAAGCGAATGCGATGTTGCACAAGAGTATGATGCCGACTGAAGAAAGGGAACGGTTATATATCAAGCCAACAGGATGGAAACAAAAGAAGATGAAGAATGGTGATTATCTATATAATCGTTGCCATTTGATTGGTTACCAGTTGACTGGAGAAAATAATAATCCTAGAAATCTAATGACAGGTACACGCTCGTTCAACACTCCTGCAATGGTGGAATATGAAAACAAAGTGGCAGAGTATTTACGAGGAACAGGAAATCATGTTCGCTATCGAGTGAGACCAGATTTTCGAGGAAATGAACTGGTTGCTAGAGGTGTACAAATGGAAGCCCAAAGTATAGAAGATAATGGAATTTCTTTCAATGTTTATATTCATAACACGCAGGAAGGTTATGTTATTGACTATCAAACAGGAAATTCTAGGGTTCAAAACTAATCAAGGGCGTAAAAAAAGGGGGCTACTTTCGTAAAAAGTAATCCCCAACAATCTACTATCCACGCCCATTCTAACAAGAGAATAGAGAGAAATCAAGATGAAGAAAATAAATAGTAATTTAGCAATGCTTATATTAACAGTAGGTATTTGGATTAGCTTTTTATCCATCGAATGGAAAGTTATTTTATCTGCAGGAACAATGATTTACTTATTTTGTTCGTGGGATGTATATGTTGTAGAAGAACTACCGAGAAATTGTAAGAAGTCATTGGAAAATCTTCAGATAAAATATGTAAAATAATAAAAAAGATAGGTACTGCTTAGTGATGAAGTTTTAAGCAATACCTATCTTTTTCATTTGACATATAGATGTTATACTCAAGACGTAGTAAGTTTACGATAGCATTTTTTGTCTGTTTCTGAAGCAATTTTAGAGGCTATGTTTGCGCATAGCTTTTTTCATTCATAGTATATCATTTGGTAATTTGCTAATATATTAAATGAAGAGGAAGTGAATAAGTTGTTAGTAGAAGCTGTTCATGTTCAACCAGCACATGGAAGGATAAATGATTCTGTCTACTTAAAAAATAAGATATTTACTTTTCGTGTAGCTGAAAAATTAGAAAAAGAGATTCAAAAGGGAATGCTTGTGTATTCTAAAGATGGTCAATTGGTTTATGTAAAAAACATCATTACAGGTAGATCTGAAGAAGAAGAAAATGAGTATACTGCGATCATTAGTAAAATCTTTAACGAAAATTCTGGCGTTCTTCCTGTGCGAAAAGGAGAAGGAGTACCTAAAATACGATTCATAAATAAAAAGACAATTTTTGAAGGGCTATTTTTGGAGTTAAAAGATAAGACTTTACACAAAACCAAACAAAAGGTTTATTTTAAAGCACCACAAACTGTCTATAAGAAAATTGGCATAGGAGATATTGTGATCTTTTTTGTTAAAGGTAAAAAGTATCATGCATTAATTATCCAAGTCTACAAACCAACAGAATTGAATAAAGAAGTATCTTTCATTCAACCGAAATTTAAACCATTTTTTTTGAAAAAAGTTGCGAAAGGTTTCAAAAAAACAAACTATATCACTATACCAAAGGAAGAAAGTATTGTAACTTCTGAGAAAAATCAACAAATAAATCGTAAACGTCCGTTTATAATAAGAAAAATAAGTAAATAATGTGTGCATTTGAGGAGAAGATACTATAATTCAATTTCGAAATGTGAAAATTTTATACAAAAGAAGCATACAGACAAGTTTACAGCGAATAGGCTTGTCTTTTTTTATTTGTTTAATTCCTTGATTAGGTTGGGTGGCAAGTATTGATTATTAAATAGATATTTCAGATATATATTATATAAAGTATGTACAATGTGGTTACAAAATGATGTAATGTATTTATTAAAGGGAGTGATAAGATGTCAAGATTAAGCATTCGAATTGACGATGAATAAAAGAACAAGCGAGAGAAGTTTACAAAGAAATCGGGATGGACTTATCAACTGCGGTCATTGTTTTTTTGAAACAAAGTGTACGAGAGAGAAAGTTACCTTTTCAACCAGGTAATGAACCTAGAGAAGCTATCATAGCTAGATATGAAGCAGAAAAAGGTATTACTACAAAAGTATCCTCTGGCGATGAGTTGATGGAGAAATTAAATGCTGACGATTGAGTTTATGCCAAGTTTCAAACGTGATTATAAACGAATGATGAAAAAGCATTACAATGAAATGGAATTTAGAAAAGTGATTAATCTGTTAGTTAATCAAGAGCAAGAAGTTAGGAGTTGTGTTCATTACTTAAAAACTGTACTTTGAGTACAAAACATCAAAAAATAGTAACTCGACATGTTTGGGCGGATCTTATGGATGAACTTGAACACCAACGCCATACGGCGTTGAATAGAGAAATTTATAAAAAGAGAAAACAAACCATTGAACGAATATTTGCAGATGCAAAAGAAAAGCATGGTATGCGTTGGACGAAATATCGAGGTCTCGAAAAAGTCGCTACGCACACGATGCTTACGTTCGCTGCCATGAATTAAAAAAACTAGCCACATGGCTATGGAAAGCAAAAAAGCCTATGGCTTTTTATTTCAAATTTCTACAAATACTAACAAAAAGGAGTTGGCAATTAAGCCATTCCTTTTTGTCTACAGTCTGAGAATGACCTCCTATTAATACTAACAGGAGGTCATTCTTTTAATTTACATGATTTACCTTTTGATCAACGATTAAATCGTATGATATTAAGTTATTGTGCTCTAAATTTTCATTTTGCATAGATATTACTGAAATTTGATTATTTGTATATGTTTTATAATAGTAGTCTCCAGTACGTCCATTAATACAACAAGAATATATTGTTGTATCATATTTTTGATCAGGTGTGACCACCGCTCCTTGAACGAAAGATACTGAATCTAATATATGGAAAAATTGAGAAACGTTTACTAACTCTTCTGGCTTACAATATGAGTTTTCTTTTATAAATGCAGCTTTTATAAATCTAGAAGCTGGTGAACAATCTCCAGGTAATCCAATACTGCCAGTTCCTTGGCCTAGAGGACTAATTTCCATATTTTTAGTAAATTTATTTTTGGGTTGACAAGCAGATAACCCCATATAGTTTTTTAAATTAGTTATATGAAAATCAAATGTAGGATTATTAGTTAAAACTCCTATAGGATTATCGTATAGCTTAAGACCATTTTTTGTCATTTCTAAAACAACAGATTCATTTTTATCAGAGATAATCCAATGTAATGGTGCTACAGGAACACCAATTTTAAAATCAATATTTACTAAATTTAAATCTTTGTAAGATTCTTTAACTTCAGATACAGTTTTAAATTGCGCTAATGTCCAAGGGATAATTTCGTATGGAGCAATGTTATTTTTATTATGTTCAATCGAATCACTATACTTGGCATAACCAGGAAAATTTAATCCAGCCATCCCTAAACCATATTCGTTCATGGCATCCGCATATAATGGGTAATTATCAATAATTGTCGCCATACCAATCATTGCAAAATGATTAGTTTGAGTAGAAAAATACTTATAAGCAAGTGGATAATTTCGGGGAGTTATTACAACCTTTTCTCCAAAATGATATTCTAAATCTAAATTTCTACCAAAATAAAAATCATTATTTACAAAACTTAATCCTGTACACATAATTACATATCCTCCATTTCTGTTACTGATAATTTTGAAAAATTATTTTTAATAATTTTTTGTATCAATATTAATAAACCTAAAAATCCTATTACAGTATATAGAAGTACGCTAAACCATGCTGTTGTAAAACCAAATGTATCTACAAAGTAACCAAAAATAATATTTCCTAATGCAAATCCTACAGCAAAAAATATACTAAATATTCCTAGTATTTGACTAGAATCTTTCATTCCAAAAAGATTTTGAACCATAATAGCTGGGGCACTCATGTAAGAATACACATTTAATCCATATAACACTGCCCATAAAAATGCACATGGAATGGCTAATTTATTGTTAAATACAGATATTATTAGAGATAATATAGATATAGTTTGTAGTATAGATGCAGTAAACATTGTTTTAAATACGCCTATTTTAGAAAAAAGAACACCTCCTAAAAGATTACCTAACAAACAACAAATTGCAAATGTAGAACCAATTACTCCAATAATAGAAGCAGGAACTTTTATAAAAGAAAAATAATTTGCATATTGACTAGATAAAGCAGCTATAGCAAGCCCAACGATAAAATATGATCCTGATAGTAACCAGAAAGGTGTATACTTAATTGTTTTTTTATAACCAATACCACATTCACTCACTTGATCCTCATTGTCACTCTTTGATTGTTCACCCGACATATTAGGATTTTTCTTAATGAATAAAAGCGTTATCAACACTCCTACTACTAAAGAAGTTAAAGCACAAATAAAGTATACAAGGTGTAAATCATACGTATTCAATAATTTAACAACCAATGGTTGTAGAAAGAAATTTCCAATTGAACCTCCTGAAAATGCAATACCTAGTGCAGTTGCTTTTTCTTTATCGGAAAACCAACTTCCAATTAAATACGGTACCCCTAGTCCAGAAAAAGTAACGGTTCCTATTTGTGTGATAGCAGAAGCTAGTAGGAACATACTTAAATTTGAAGCTACAGAATTTAACATTACACCAAAAGAAGAACAAATAAGCCCGCCTAACATTATAAGCTTAACAGAATATTTACTATAAAATTTTCCTGATATAGGTGCAACTAAAGAGGCCGCTAATGCTCCTATGGTAAATATATATCCAATACTTTGAACACTAAAATGGTAGTTCTTTACTAAGTGCTCAATAAATAGTGGGGGAATGTTTTGAGCAATTCCAAAAGGAATAGCTTGTAGCAACATACAACTAAAAATAATCATTCTTTTTTTAGAATTTGAGAATTGAGTTTTCAAAATAATTACCTCCAGTTAATAAATTCACAAATAAATTATTCATTATTTTTTTTAAATATGGAAATTATTATTGATAATAGTTATTATAAAAAAAAATTATAGAATGAATTGAAATTGATAAATGTTGTTTATGTATAGAGGGTATGAGGACATAATATTGAACCAAAATATGATTTAGAAGGAATGTTCGTATGTTTTTCCGTGAAGAACGTGCAAAAGAAATTCAGTTATTTTTAAAATGTGATTGTTCCTATACTGCTACCATTCGTGAATTAGGTTATCTGTCCATTAGCGTACTACGCAAATGGCATAAGGAATATTTGATATTTGGAGAGCTTTATAGAGAATACCCAAATAAATATTATGAAAAACAAAAGCGTCGAATATAAATACTCTTCAGGTGTTGGAGAAGCTCATTATTCACATCCCAAATTGGATCAAACGTATAAATGAAGCTAGATTAACTTGATCTATATCACAAAAATACTATTCACCGCTCTTTACAGTATCGAAACAAATAGAATAAAAAAATTCAAAAAAACATCCGCATTCTCTTTTTGATCTTTTTTGTTTTTATATTTAAGCGATTGTTTTTAAAAAAGATTTAATTTTATCAAGAAAAGATATATATATCAATACATTTTTTGTGAAATATCACAATAACACATAACTTACTTTGGAATCTAAGTGGATTTTTTTTGATAAACTAAAAATGAAAAATCAAAATTAAGATTAAGTCTTAAGAAAGCAAAAAAGTTAAAAGTTTATCGAGATCATCAATTATATTAAAAACTTCCTTTAAATAAAGACTATATTACAATTAATAATATGCCTAATGGAGTGTATTCATTAGAAGTGGATCCCAATGTTGGCTGTCTTTCACAACCTTATTTATTTGTGAAAGATAATCAAGTTATAAAAATTCTGCAGATAAAAATATCAAATTAAAAAAATTGATTAATAGAAATATTAAGTTTTTTACATGTTTTTTTCTAATTATTATTGGCCTATCTTTACCTTTACTTTGGATTGAAAATGATATGAAAAATTATGAAGATTTAGTTTGTTAGATTATGCAGACTGTTACAACAGTTGGTTATGGAGATATTGAAATTACAAATAAATTTGGAAGAATAATAGGTATAGTTCTTATAGTATTAGGAGTAAGTTTGATTAGTATATTGACAAGTAATTTGTTGAAAATAATAGATTTAGATGATTTCCAAAATGAAAATAATTGTGTGAGGTAATTTAAAAATGAACATTGAAAAATTAAGTATTGGTAACAATATTTCCTGTGTATCTGTTTCTGGAAATTGTATTACTGGAAAAATTGTTCGCATCTTGAATAATACGATTATAGTTTCCAATGGAATTGAAACAGTCGTGGTAAGAAAAAAAGATTTATAAAATATTTCTTGAATACTTATCCATATTAGTTTTTGAAAGAGAGGTAACATGAAGAATTTTTAATGATTAAAACATAATTGTATGTGTAAGTAGTGTAGATTTTTCAACGTATTTGCAACTCTCACTTTATTTGGTTATAATCAAAATAAGGACCTCAGTTTCTAAATAATCGTTTCTATCAATTTTAGTGAATGAAGTGGGCTAAGGTTTTTTTATGTTGAAAAGACAACTCTATTGAATAATCTCAGCCTATAGACAAAGTACTTATTTATAGTGCTTTGTCTTTTTTTATACGTTAAAATAGAATTATTTTATCAATAGTTTTTCTAGATCAATCTTCTAATGTATTATTTACTTTCGATTATTTTGATAATTTAGGAGGAATAGGTGTAATTTTTCTAGATAAAGGGCATAAATTTTCAGCGCTAAGTGACAAAAGCAACTAATTTTTCATGATAGATTTTTAAATATCTCAATCTATCTCCAAAATTAGTTGCTTTTGTAGCTATAGTTGACTATGAATATGACACATAATTAGAAAAAACTGTGCCAATTAAATATAAAAATGACACCATGGATACCAGGAAGGATTAAAAATTTAAAAAAACAGAATTAATAGAATAAGAAAGTGTGACCAACAGGGTATACCCTGTTGGGCTTTTTTATATCTTAGATATATTTGAAATTTTAAGAGGTCAACAACGTTAGGTAATTGAATTTTAAAATAATGCAATAAAAGAAAAATAAACTGATACGATAGTAAATGGTCAATTTATAATGAATTGTGTATCAAACAAGTTTTACTGAAGTCAAATAGGATTAGGTGATATAATAATTTTATATAGATAAGGGGAAGGAATTAGTGAGAATAGTATGACAAGAAAAAATCCAAAAGTGTTTATATCATACTCATGGGAAAGTGATGAAAATAAAGAATGGGCTAAGGAACTAGCAGACAAATTACTTGAAAATGGGATTGAAGCGTATATAGATCAGTATGATTTACATTTAGGTGATAGACTACCTTATTTTATGGAACAGCAAATAATTGATTCAGATTTTGTTTTAATTATATGTACAAAAGTTTATAAAGAAAAAGCAGATAATCGTATAAGTGGAGTTGGATATGAAGGGCATATTATTTCAGCAGAATTACTTTCTGGTAATAATGAACGAAAGTTTATTCCAATAATTAAAGAAGGAAATCCAAAAGAAGTTTTACCAACTTTCCTTGATGGTAAACTTGGAATTGATTTAGCAGATGAGCGACATTACAGTGAAAATTTTAATGATTTAATTACAACAATATTTGGTGTTAAGAGGAAGTCAGAAGTAGGTTTTATACCTAAAAGTATTAAAAAAAGTCCGCTGCTACCTATAGAACAGAACAAAAATAAAGATGTCAAAATATTAGGAATCATTACTGATAAAGTAACTGTACCTAAAATGGATGGATCTAGAGGTTCTGCATTATATAAAATTCCATTCCGATTAAATAGAATTCCCAGTCCGTTATGGAAAGAGCTATTTGTTAGAATTTGGAATTCACCACCACGATTTACTACAATGCACAGACCAGGAATTGCTTCTGTAGAGGGAGATGAAATCTTGTTGAATGGAACGACTATTGAAGAAGTTCGAGATTATCATCGTGAAACTTTGAATCTTTGTATCGAGAAAAGTAATATAGACGAAAAAAATTTTTTGATACAGGAGGAACAGAGACGAAAAAGAGAAAATGAACGAATTAGGGAACATGAAGAAAGCATTCAGAAATTAGCCGATGAATTGGAATTTTAGTTAATTAAAAAGGCAATTATAATTCTATAACCGAGGTCATTAAAAGAGTATTATTATTATGGAATGATATTGATTAAAATAATATTTTAACTAGTGAATAGTTTTTTATTGGACACACAGTTTGTAAGGAGTGTATTTGTAAGTGGTTGGTAATGAATTTATTAAATGTAATATGTGTGATACTACTATTAATCTTAGAATGCAACTGGGGTACTTTGATATTCCATTTCATTTGAATTGTCCAAAGTGTAAAACTTCTATTGAGGGTAAAATACTACTTGAAAATGTTGAACACTATGAAGTTAGGGTCAATAATGCCTATTTGGTAAACGAATATGATTCTAACTTTTATTCTGTAGAATTATCCGCCGAGTTTCCAACGAGGAAAATAAAGAAAAAAAATATGGAAGCAAATTTTTATGAAATATCACCTTATATGAGATCACTCCAATGGTATCACAATGCCAAAGAACCTCAACAAATTATGGGAAATACAATGTTTTTTGCTAGATATTATAAAACCAATTGGTATGAACTAAAATCATATTTCGAGCTTTTTTGGAATGGTCAAAATCATATTTTATATAAAAAAATAAAAAAAGAACTGCCTAGATATCCTTACTTAGGTGTTAAAAACGTAGTTAATAACCTGGACGCTTGTGTTTGCCTACACCAATTGTTAATTACAACTACAGGAATTAGTAATATCTTAGACAAAGATTCTTTACAAAAATACATTGAGATAGGACACACTATTCTAAGCGATAAAGATAATATATTAGCATATGAAGAATTTATAGAAAAAGTAGAAAAAAATTTTACTGTCGCAGAAAAAAAGGCTTTTAATCTAATAGAGTCCTTTGCCAAAATATATGAACAATTAATTCCTGTTATAATACTAAAGCAAGCTAATACTCTTGGTAGAGTTGACAAGGAAGAATATGGCATAATGACTGCTGATTTTGAAGAATTAACTTCATTTTATGCAAAAAGTTATGAATGGATACTTGAAAATTTAGATTTTGTCATAGGATTAAACAATATAGCTGTAAGAGGTAATTATAATGCGTTTAGAAAAGAAAACAAAACATATGAAGACTATCTTAAACTTTTCAAGGGAAATAAATTAGGCTGGATGAATAAAGAGGAACCATTTAGTATACCTATACAGAGTTTAGATTCCAAAAAAAGGAATGCTATCCAGCATTTTGATAGTGAAATTAACTATGTTACACAAGAAATAGTATTTAAAGATAGAGATAATATACAAAGTATGTATCTCATTGAGTTTGCTTCGCTTTGTATTGATAATTTTGAATTAATATTTTATATACTAGAGTTGGTGTATAACTTAAGAAAAATCCACTATATAAAACAAAACTTTGTGCCGCATTTTAAGGAAGTTTCATTGTCTAAGCCTCCACGAAAGAACCCAAAGTCAGAAAAGGTAGGAAGAAATTCTCCTTGTCCATGTGGTAGCGGAAAAAAATATAAGAAGTGTTGTTTGAAATAAACTCATCATTTTAACTAATAATTTCCTTTTTTATTCTATAAACAGTTTGTCGAGTTACATTATATTCTTTAGCAATCTTTGAAATAGCAACTCCATTATTTAAATCCTCAACGATGTTTTTATAAACAAGGCGACGTTGGGGATCTTTTGTGTTTGCACTATAAAGCTTAGGTCGACCTTTATACACACCATTCGCTTTGGCAATTTTAATTCCTTGTGCTTGTCGACGTTTGGATTCAGTACGTTCTTGCTCAGCAATCATGGCCAGGATCTGAATGATTAAATCCTTGATGAACTTATCTAAGAGAGGATTACCGATCGCTTCAGCCATTATTGGCAAACTTGTAATGATCAGCTGTACATTTTTCTTTTTGAGGTAATTGACCGAATCAATGATCTCGTCATAATTTCTTCCTAACCGATCGATAGCTTCTACAATAAAAATATCTTGATCCCTAACAAAATCTAAAGCTTCTTGAAAAATCGGTCTCTGAGTGATCGTTGCTCCAGATTGTTTCTCGATGAAAATTTTTTCTGCGCCGAACTTTTTCATTTCTTCAATTTGTCGTTGTTCATTTTGATCAATCGATGATACTCGAATATAAGCAACTTTCAAAATTTTTACCTACTTTCTCAAAGCATTTAAAATACACCCTAATCATACATTTAAAAACTAGATTTTTCAATACTGTTCTCGTGTCTATTTAGGGTACACTCATATTAGACGTTAATAAATTAAATTTTATGGACGTTAGATTTCAAAATGGAATAAAAAATCACTTTCCTATTTTTGTCTATAGAACCACTTAACGCAATATATCAACCACTTGCCGATAATCTATATTTCATCTCTTTTATTTCTGATATTATTTCGATGAGGTGATAATACAATGAATTTAATTGAAACAAAAAATTTAACTAAAAAATACGGACAACAGATTGCTGTTAACCAATTAAATATTAAAATTTCTGCAGGACAGTTAACTGGCTACTTAGGTACAAACGGTGCTGGAAAATCAACGACCATTAAAATGCTTACAAAAACATTAACACCCAGTTCTGGAGAAATTTTTTACTCAAATAGTAAACAATCCATAGCTATGGGTGTAGTATTTCAAAATAGTGTTTTAGACAACGAATTAACAGTCTTTGATAATTTGTTTTTAAGAGGACAAATGTACCAAACGATTGAGAAAGAAACGATTATTTCTTTAATGAAAAAAACGGGTGTATTCTTATTTGCTGAAAAGAAATATGGAAATCTTTCAGGGGGAATGCGTAGAAAAGTAGATATTACGAGAGCATTAATCAATCAACCAGATATTTTATTTTTGGATGAACCTACAACTGGATTAGATCCACAATCACGAAAAGAAATATGGGGATTATTAAATGAACTTAAACAAAACGGGTTAGGTATTTTTTTAACAACTCACTATTTGGAAGAAGCCGAATTTGCGGATTATATCTATATTTTAGAAAAAGGAAATATCGTAGAAGAAGGTTCTGCTTACGAGTTGAAGAAAAAATATGGACAACCTGTTATTCATTTGTTAAGTAATCAAATGGATCTACTAGAAAGAGAATTAAAGAATTATCATACGAAGAAAAAATCAGAAGATAGCATTGATGTTTATTTAGAAAACAAAAAGGAAGTCTTTTCATTGTTACAACGAGTAAAAAGATTGATCCTTGATTTTTCCTATCAGCCGATTGGAATGAACGAGGTATTTTTAAAAGTTACTGGAAAGGGGATTGAGCATGAGAGCATTATGTAAAAGAAATTTAAAAATCTATTTTTCGAATAGTGTGACTGTCTTTTTTTCTTTATTAGGTGGTTTAATTGTATTTGGCTTATATTTGTTATTTTTACGGAAAAATATGGTTACACAATTTGACAACCTTACTGATGGGCCTATTATTGCTGATTTTTGGGTGTTGGGAGGGATCTTAGCTACAACCAGTTTAACTACATCATTTACTGCTTTAAGTCAATTTATTAAAGATAAAGCTGAAAATAAGTTTATGGATTTTATTATTACCGGTAAGAAAGCCTCTCACTTATTGAGCGGATACTTTTTAAGTGGGCTTATTATTTCGTTCTGTATGCAGGTGGCCGTTTTAATTCTTTGTCTAGTCTATTTTTACTTCCAAGAAAATAGCCAATTTACTTTTACTTTTATGATGGGGTTAAAGGCATTAGGAATTATTCTATTAAGTTCTTTAAATGCGACAGCCATCAATTTAATCGTTTGTACATTAATTAAGACGGAAAGCACTCTACGTACAATTAGCAATATCTTGGGAGCTATATCTGGATTTATGTGTACTGCCTATTTGCCTATAGGATCATTCAGTGGTTTTACTGAAACAATTATCAAAATGTTACCTATTTCCTATGCTTCATCCAGTTTTCGTCGCATCTTCATTTCTCCGATTATAACAGATATGCCTCATGAACAGTTGCTGACATTAAAAGAGTATCTTGGTATTGGTTATATTTGGAATGACCATATTACTACAGCTACTATGGATATTATTATTTTAGTTATTACTACTATTTTCTGCTTGTTAGTATTATCTTTATGTGGTAAAAAAATAGCACAAGTAAGTCTGTCTTAGTTATAATAAATGTTATTGATAGCATAACTGGAGGCGTTCATTTGAATATATTCTTTAAAAAAAATACTCAAATTAATGAAATGACTATTACAGTGGAAAAGAACAATAGGGATAGGGAAGTAGAGCAATTATTAATCTATCTAAATGATTATGAACAATATGTAAATGTGTTAACTGTAGAAAAAGAAAGTCAAATTTACCAATTTCCATTTACGGAAATATTATGGATTGAAGTGATAGGAGATTACACTAGTATCTATACAAATACAATCCAGCTGTGTGTTAGAAAAACACTGAAATCGATTGAATCGGAATTGCCTATCAATAAATTTATGAGGACCAGTCGTAATACAATAGTAAATATAAAAAAAATTAAAAAAGTAGAAACTAGTTTTTCTGGCACAATGTCTGCTACGTTATCAAATAATCAAAAGATTCATATTAGTCGTAAGTACTGGAAAAATATTAAGAAAAGGATTTTGGATAATGACTAAATTAAATAGGCTCATTAAAAGTTTTCTGATTGGTGTAGGTTTCGGTAGCTTTTTTTTACTGGGGGTACAATTAAGCTATAGACAAATTGTAGAGATTTCAAGGAGTGAATTTTTAGTTGTTATTTTGGCTAGTGGTCTTATAGGATTGTATTCTTATTTGTTTCATAGTGAGAAAATAAATTTTTTAGTAGCAGAGATATTTCATTTTATTTTGACTTTAGGAACTGTTTTATCGGTAGCTTACTTGTTTTATCATGTAAATAATTATCAACACTATTTAATCATCTTTCTAACTTTTATTATCATTTACGTACTAACATGGTTAGTGATTATATTGTTTACTAACCATGAAATTGAAAAAGTGAATAAAAAATTAGAAAAGAATAGAGAGAAAAAATAAATTAATTTATTTTTTCTTAGAAAGATGGATATTTCTAAGTATTCTAATTCCGATGCAAAAGTTACCTGCAGGCGTCTTTTCAATTTTTGTACTTCTAAATAATGATGAAAAAGATATCCATTTACATTTTAGGCCAGCGCCCCAATCACAAAGTATTTGTTATTTAATAACGTGGCAACTCAAAGAATAGAACGTACTCTGAAACAAAAGAAGACTGCTCTAACGAGCAGCCATAAAAAGAAAACATCTCAATGCACTTACTTGCTTTGTGAATAAAAATTAGTAACTTTTAGAGAAAAAAAAGTCTATCAAATCTCTATAAAAATAACCGGTCAAAATGCACAAATAAGGGCAAAAAGAAAAGGTTGTCAAATTAAGGATCGACTAACGTTTTGAAGGTAGACCAATTAAAAGTCAAAAAATAAGCGCATGTATGTCATTTTTATATTTAATTGGCACAGTTTTTTCTAATTATTTGGCATATTCATA
>NHCFI00100__coassemble_1558_pt1 | contig 31550 bp, 40 predicted proteins | sample NHCFI00100__metabat2_low_PE_009 | metagenome-assembled genome bin NHCFI00100 | reverse complement strand
GAATCATTTTTAAAATCCTGTTGCCCAACTCTGTTGACCCCTTAAAAATCCAAGTATATCATGAATACACAAAAAGTCCAACAGGGTATACTCTGTTGGACTTTATAAAGTGGGACTTTTTGACTTAATTATTTGGACTACTGAAAGATTTGTGGAATGAAGAATCAAAAAAGAGGAAGAAACTTTTAAGTTTCTTCCCCCACTTCAAGTTTTTATAGAATTTTGTCATGACTACCTGTTCTAACTAACGTAAGAATTAGTTTTTTACCATCTATTTTATAAATAAGCAACCAATCTGACTGTACGTGTAATTCTCTAAAACCTTTCCAGTTGCCTTGAAGAGCATGATCTTTATATTTCGTTCTCAATACTTCTTGCTCTTGATTAACTAACAGATTAATCACTTTTCTAAATTCTGTTTCATTGTAATGCTTTTTCATCATTCGTTTATAATCACGTTTGAAACTTGGTGTAAACTCAATCGCCAGCATTTAATTTCTCCATCAACTCATCTACAGAAGAAACTTTTGTAGTAATACCATTTTCTGCTTCATATCTAGCTATGATATCTTCTCTAGGTTCATTACCTGGTTGAAAAGGTAATTTTCTCTCCCGTACACTTTGCTTCAGAAAAACAATGACTGCAGTTGATAAGTCCATCCCGATTTCTTCGTAAACTTCTCTCGCTTGTTCTTTTAATTCATCATCAATTCGAATACTTAGTCTTGACACCTTATCACTCCCTTTAATAATTATATTATATCACAAATCAAACACGTTGTACACACATTGTATGTACAACGTATGTACATAGTAAACCTAAAAACGTATATTGAATAATCAATACTTGCCACTCAACCTAATATAAGAGTACAACAAATGAAAAAAGACAAATCTATTCGCTATAAACTTGTCTTTGTGCTTCTTTTGTATAAAATTTTCATATTTAAGAATTGCATTATAGTTTCTTCGTCCCAAATGCACACATTATTTACTTGTTTTCCTTATTATAAAAGGACGTTTACGATTAATTTCTTGATTTTTATCAGAAGTTACAATACTTTCCTCTTCTGGCATAGTGACATATTGGGTCTTTTGGAAACCTTTCGCAGCTTTTTTTAAAAAGAATGATTTAAATTTTGGTTGGATAAAAGATACTCCTTTATCCAATTCTGTTGGTTTATAGACTTGGATAATTAATACATGATACTTTTTACCTTTAACAGAAAAAATCACAATATCCCCTATGCCAATTTTCTTATGAACAGTTGGTGGTGCTTTAAAATAAACCTTTCGTTTAGTTTTGTATAAGGTCTTATCTTTTAACTCCAACAATAATCCTTCAAAAATCGTATTTTTGTTTATGAACCGTATTTTAGATGTTCCTTCTCCTTTTCGCGCAGGGAGAACACTAGGGTTTTCGTTAAAAATTTTACTAATAACCGCAGTATACTCATTTTCTTCTTCTTTGGATCTACCACTAATTATGTTTTTTACATAAACCAATTGGCCATCTTTAGAATAAACAAGCATTCCCTTTTGAATCTTTTTTTCTAATTTTTCAGCTACACGAAAAGTAAATTGCTTATTTTTTAAGTAGACGGAATCATTTATCCTTCCATGTGCTGGTTGAACATGAACAGCTTCTACTAGCAACTAATTCACTTCCCCTTCATCAAATATATTGGCAACTTACCAAAGAATATGCTATGAATGAAAAAAAGCTATGCGCAAACATAGATCCTAAAATTGTTTCAGAAACAGATAAAAAAATGCTACCTTACTGCATCTTGAGTATAGCATCTATGAATCAATTAAAAAGATAGGCACTACCTGAAACTTCACTAACAAACAGTACCTAAAAAGTCTATAGTATGGATACTTACTAATACTAGTTTATCAAAAATGCTGTTCATTTCAAGTTATCTATTTTATTAAAAGAGTTATTCACTTTTCGGAATAAAGAAAGTATTCTACAATTCTTTAAAATGGTTCTCCTCGCTTCATTCGTGTTAGTTTATATCCAAAACAAGCATACGCTGACTGTTTGGTTTTATATCCGTATCCTCTACAATCATCGACAATTTCTCCTGTTTCTAAATTAACCATAACATAACGTTCGTCTTTTCTTTTAGACAATGTGGGAGATAATTTTGCCCGATATTTCTTTTCCACCTCTTTACTCATTCCTTTCTAGTAATCTTTAACTTTGAAAACTCATGTTTTGAGATTCCTGCTGCTTGACATATATGTTTTTTGGTGTAACCTAACTCAAGTAAATCATGAATATGTTGAGTAGTTAATACCTGAATTGACCCTGATTTTAACGGATGACATTCATCCATTTTATTCTTACTCAATAACGTTCCAATACGCTCTACTTTTTTTCTAATATCTTGCCTTTCGTACCATTCTGGATAAGGATAGTCGTTTAATAAATCCAGTAAATGTCGACGGTATTCTAATTTTATCTGCTTATTCTCCATATCGCAAACTACCTTCTTCCACTTATTTTATCTGAAGATTTTCCAATGACTTTTTACAAATTCTCGGTAGTTCTTCTACAATATATTCATCCCACGAACAAAACAAGTAAGTCATTGTTCCTCCAGACAAAATAACTTTCCATTCGATGGATAAAAAGCTAATCCAAATACCTACTGTTAATATAAGCATTACTAAATTACTATTTATTTTTTTCATCTTGATTTCTCTCCATTCTCTTGTTAGAATGGGCGTGGTTTAAATATATTATGTAGAGGTTACTTTTTGCGGAAGTAACCTCTATTTTTACGCCCTTAATTAATTTTGAACTCTAGAATTTCCCGTCTGATAATCAATGACATAGCCTTCCTGGATATTATGAATGTAAACATTGAAAGAAATTCTACTATCTTCTATACTTTGAGCTTCCATTTGTATGCCTCTGGCAACTAATTCACTTCCCCGAAAATCTGGTGTGACACGATAACGGACATGATTTCCAGTAGCTCTTAGATACTCTGCCACTTTGTTTTCATACTCTACCATTGCAGGAGTGTTAAACGAGCGTGTACCTGTCATTAGATTTCTTGGATTATTATTTTCTCCAGTCAACTGGTAACCAATCAAATGGCAACGATTATATAGATAATCACCATTCTTCATCTTCTTTTGTTTCCATCCTGTTGGCTTGATATATAACCGTTCCCTTTCTTCAGTCGACATCATACTTTTGTGTAACATCGCATTTGCTTCACCTACACGATTTAACGAATCTAAATCAGAAAATACTTGCCAATTCCCCTTTTCTAAAGACAAGTCTTTTGAAGAAAAAGTTGGTTTATTCTGATTTTTTACTTCTACTTGATCTGAAACCTGTTCAACTTCTTTATCAGATAGCTTGTTAAATGTTTGATCAACAATCGAAGTGACTTGCTTCACTTCTTGTGGTTGAAATACACCAATTCCAATACCTAATGCACCAATAACTACGACAATACTTGAAATAAATTTTTTCAATATTATTCTCCTCTATAAGATATTTTTTATACTAATTCATTTTCGTACCTTTCTTCTAACAGCTGCTACCACAATAAGCCCTTTCCACATTGATTTTCATTCCAACATAAAAACCGGCACAATCTACTTCGAATCGTCTTGTTAATACTTTCAAGCAATATTCTTGCCTTTTTTTCGATTGACGAATATTTAGTTCTTGATAGCCATAGGCACTGGGACAATTTTGTTGAAACATTTTGCGTGCTAAATATTTTTCACGTTGTAAAATGAACTGATAATCTTCTTCTGTAAAATCTGTTGCTTTTAGTAACATGCTATGTTTTACATGATTCAAATAATAATTAACAAAATCATCTTCCGATATAATTCGTTCATTTTCCGAAAATAGATCAGATCTAGCCACCCCCCAACGTTCAAAATGATCCATTAGAGCACAATGATCTGGATTACGTCTATGAAAGGACACAAAATTTTCAAACTCCTGAATGGCTACTAGATACTCGTTGTGTAAAAGTTCTCTCGAACGTTTGCTAGTCAGGTCACACTCAGGATATAAACGTTTGACAGCTATTTTGATCATATCAATGTAGCGATCAACATACTCTTGTAACTTCATCAAAATACTCCTCTCCTAAAGGCTCTTTTCTTCAGAAAATCGCTCAAAATTTTTTGTTCCTCGTATCAATCGATATTCTTTTTGGCAGCTTGGGCATTTCCAAATATACGTATCATAAAAATGACCATTTTTCATATAAGTTTTATGTTTCGCTAATTCAGAACAATCACATCTGATATAAGTAGGTGGCCAACAATACTGCTGGTTAAATTGGTCGACAGGGATTTGGTATCTTCCCCAAAAACATTCGCGATTGGAAAACACGTCTACATTCTCTCCTTTTCATCAAAATACTTCATTTCCTTTCTCATAACGATCAAACAGTTTTACCTTTTCGATAGGAACTTTACCCATTTGCTTCGCAATCAATAGCGAGCGAATCTCTTCTAACCATAGTTGGTCAGGAACGTGATCCAAAAAATTACCAAGCGTTGTTAACACGATTTCATCACTCGAATAATCAATTAATCTTCTGTTATCAAATGGTAAAAGTCCTGCAACATAATCAATAATATTTTGGTTTGTATTCTCAAAAGAGCCAATATATTCCAATGTTACCTCGTCATATACATCAATAATTTCCATTTTTTTATCCTCCTAAAAAACTCATTATTATTTTACTAATTATCTCGACACACTATTTTTCGTACATTCACCTTATTTCATTAAACGTTACAAGAGAATAACCTCTTGTAACGCTAATTTAGTAACTCTTTGACAAATTGTTTTTCACTTTCTGTATAGGCTGGATAACGTTCAGAAATATAAAAGTTTCCTTTATCATCAATTTCTAAGGCTACTTTTCTCAGTCCCTGAACAAAATAGTAAATGGGTTTCTTTTGCCATTGCTTTACTGCCCCACTGTCTATCAGTTGTTGCGTTTTCTCACTCACAACTTTCTTTTGGTCTTTTTCAATCATTTCTTCTAAATAGTCAATTTTTCTTTTCAATTTCGTGATTTCTGCCCCATATGTTTTTTTCTTAATCGGTGGCTTTGTCTTGTTATAAGCTTTTGCGGCTTCATTCTTTTGTTCTAAATCAACTAACTTTTGTTTGAAATAATCTAAATTGTTCACGCTAGTTTTCGCACCAATAGTAGCGTAAGCTGTTTTTCCTACAACATGGGTATCCTTCAATAATTTATTTTCTTTTTTGAATTCTTCCTCCTTTTCTAGCATGGCTACACGGTCTTGTTGTTTTTTCTCTTCTTTCATTAACTGACAAGACTTGTCAAAATAGCGATTAACTTGTTTATAAATATTGGGACGCCCGATAATATTCGGCTGTCCGAGAGGAATTTCACTATACTCATTTCTAATTGACTGACAAACTAGTGCTTGTTCCTTTTGTAAACGTTCCAACTTATTTTTTGCTTGTGTTAATTTTTTCATGTTTGCTTCACTCCTGAAAAAGTAATTCTTTGATTTGGTTGCCCCCCTCCCACCTACCTTTTCGGTAGTGTGTCAGAGGCGCAGGGGTTTGGGGGTGCAACCCCCAAGGTCTTCATTCGGTTCGTTTTTAGACGAAGGCCTGCTTGTTTGATTTTAGTTTCAGTTGTCAAGGATCAAAGTGGGATTTTGTTTAGAGTCCCTTTTCGTCTAGCGGTCTTTCGGCATAACCGTCTCGAAAACATGTTCTGGAAATTGCCAAGGGCGCGCAGCGTGCATTTTACCCTTGGCAATTGGCAGGTTATGTTTTAGGTTATACTCGCCGAATGACTGATAGACGATTAGGGACTCTCGAACGACCACTTCTTTGACAACGGCTAAATCAAACAGGCTAGTCCTTCCTAAAAACGAGCCACTTCAGACGCAATCGTCTGAAGGTGACAGCTTGCTGGCACAAAAAAAGAACGAAGCTTGTCTTCGTTCTTTCCCTTTTTTATATGCTATCTATAATTTCTTTTGGTAAATCTTTGGAATGCTTAATTAATTTTTTTCTAATACTAGACGAGTCACATTCTGAAAAAAATCCTCCTCTAACATTTTTCCAACTATATTTTTTCATATATTTTATAGTTAATATGTTTTCTAGCAATTCCATTTCTTGATAACTCATATTAACAAAAGTTCTATACTCAATTAATTTTATTGGTTTATTCATACGAGTCCATGCTGACCCCTTACTTTTAAAATGTTTTTCTACTCTTTTTTTTAAACATTTAGTTTGTCCTATATAATATGTGTTATTTTCTAATTGTAAAACATATAGAATTCGTTCAGTTCTATCCATAAACTTCTCCCTAATATGATAAAAATTCTATAAAAATATTATCATATTTAGAAACTGAATTTAATAAATTTCTTTACTACAATACGTCAAACGTAAACTTCACTTTTGGTTTCGTTAATGAAAAACCTCGTCGTCCTTGACGACGAAAACAATCAGAATAAATGGCACATTTATTCTTTTCCTTTTTTTGAGTGAGCTTTAGCGAACATCTTTCAGTCACTCGTTTGGTTTTTTATGCTCTGCATAAAAATGGGGCATTGTCCATGTGCCGACTTTGCAGAGGAACGGCGCAAACAAAGGCAAATTCGACTGACGGAGGAACGGAGTCACCAAGAATTTAATGGACAATGAACCAACAAACGAAAAAGAGGTATGCTCTGAGCCAAGGGCTACCGCACCGCCGGCGAAATACCTCTTTTGTTCCATCTTGCCTCAAAAAAGAAAGTAGCTAAGTTCTCTTAGCTACTTCCCTTTCTTTTCTTTGTTTTAAAAAGGCAAATCATCATCTTCTACTTCATTTTCTTTTCGGTCTGGATAATTGATTGATGGTTCTTCTTTCGTGTCATTTGCTTGATTATTTTTTCGTTTTTCAGTTGTTTCTCTTGATTCTAATAATTTAAACTCTGTTACTAAAACTTCCGTCACATAAACCTTCTGTCCGTTTTTATTCTCATAGGTACGTGTTTGTAAACGTCCACTTATTCGTACTAGACTGCCTTTGACTGCCATATCGGCTAACATTTCAGCACCTTTTTTCCATATCACACAACGAAGAAAGTCTGCTTCACGTTCTCCATCTTGATTTTTATAGTTACGATTTACCGCAAGTAAGAATTTTCCTACCGCATTTCCTGAAGGTGTGTAGCTCAAGTCTACTACTTCTGTTAGTCTTCCGATTAAATGTACTGTGTTCAACATAACTATTTTCCTCTCTTCCTTTTTGTTCAATTACCTTATAATTTTATTTATTTTTGAAAGGGAGATAACTTCTCCCTTAGTAATAACAACTTTCATAAACTGGTTGTTCATCATATCGGTAAAATGTATCCCAACCATTAACACCGTAAAACTCATTAGGATGTTCTAAATTGATTCGTTTTCTTACGATACTGTCTTTTGTTCTTGCTAACGGATAGTCAGTAAATTCATTTGGTATTGGGATAGTTTTACCACTCATAGAAGTATATGCTTCTATTCTTTGTTTCTTTATTGGGCGAAACCACGCTGTTTTTTCCGTTAGTTTCACAATTTGCCAAAAAGTCACATTCGTTTGTTCGTAGCCCCAGCTACTGTAAAAGATGTCTCCAATTTGATGAGATTGATTTTTCGTCATTTTGCTTCACTCCTGTTAAGAATAATTTTTTTCGGATTGGACTTGTCCCCCCAAACCTTTTCTGATAGTGCGTCGGTGGCGCGGGGGTTTGGGGGCGGCAGCCCCTAAGGTCTTAAAAATGATTGGTTTTTACACCATTCCTTTCTTCTCTTGAGAAATTGATTCAGTTTTCAAGGATCACCGAGAAATGCTATTTACATTTCCTTTTCGTCAAGCGGTCGTTCGGCATAACCGTCTCGAAAACATGTTCTGACGGTTGCCAAGGGCGCGCAGCGTGCATTTTACCCTTGGCAATTGGCAGGTTATGTTTTAGGTTATACTTGCCGAATGACTGATTAGCGATTAGGAAATGTTTGGATTTCTTGTTCCTTGAAAACAGATTTCTCATGAAAGGAGTTGTGTGCGTGAAAAAACATTTTTTGGACGCTTAGGCGTCCAAAACCCTCGTCGTCCTCGACGACGAAACCAATCAGAATAAATGACACATTTATTCTTTTCCTTTTTTGAGTGAGCTTTAGCGAACGTCTTTCAATCCCTCGTTTGTTTTTTTGTGCTTTGCGCAAAAATGGGGCAATGTCCATGTACCGACTTTGCAGAGGAACGGCGCAAACAAAGGTAAATTCGACTGACGGAGGAACGGAGTCACCAAGAATTTAATGGACAATGAACCAACAAACGAAAAAGAGGTATGTTCTGAGCCAAGGGCGACTGCACCGCCGGCGAAATACCTCTTTTGTTCCTTTTATCTATTTCAAATAAAAAAAGGACAAGCAAATACTTGTCCTACCTTATATTTCAGTTTTGTTGTAAATTCTTGATAAAATCAATCAATTTTTGACTATCTTCGTTTGTCAACATGCCTACTTTAGTATATTTTATTTCAGTATTATCTTTAGGTATCGCTCTAAGAATACCTACATCTATCCATGATGGTTTATTCAACCCTGATTGTTTCCAATTTTTTATTGGAAAATAAACTTGTTGTATCTTTTTAGACTTATTTTTATATTTACTGGTAATGCTAAAAAAGTCAATACGATCATTTCTATCTTGTACGACCAATATGGGTCTTCTTTTTCCGCCTTCTTTATCGGCAAATGCAACATAAACTGTTACTATTTCATTCGTCTTCATTGAACCACTCATTTAACTTTTCGTGTGTATCAAGTAATTGTACAGGCATATTTTGAGCTAACTGACGTAACTTGATTGCTTGCTTTTCTTCTTCACTTAATTTGATTTCCATTGGAAATTCCCCTCTTGATACCACTTGCTTATATAGAATTGTAATAGCTGTAGTAGCATTTAAACCAAGTTCTTCTAAAATTTGTTCTGCATTTTCTTTTAACTCTTTATCGATTCCTACTTGTATTCTTCCTTTTTCTTTGGTTTTCATTTTATTCTCTCCTTAGGAGTATATTACACTCAAAAAAATATAAAATACACATTATTTGATTATATTATACTCATAAAAATGAACGAATGCAAAATATTCTTTTTAGCTGATTACCCATAATAAGAAAAAAATGGCTACTCATACTCCAGTATCGTGTTCCTCTTTTGCTTCTCAAAGCATTCGATCAAAATAGCTATCTAGGTCTTCTTCGTTTTTTAAATTAGTTTGTTTTAACAATTTTTTTGTTTCTCTAAACGCCATTTTTGTTTCTTCATTAGGTTCATAGTCTAGCATTTCGATTTCAGTTACCACTTTGGTCACACATTTCTACTTTTTCTTCTCTTTATTCTAACAAACAAATCGTATACTCATGTATACGATTCATTCTCTATATTGGAAAACTCCTTAACTAATTTTTTTTACCCACTTGTTTGCTACTTCTCGCACCTTTTCTGGTATAACTTCTTTATTCTTGTAACCTTGAATTTGTACAATATGTTTATTTTTGTATTCAATCGTATATAATGACTGGTCTTGTGATTCTTTCTTGCGCATAAAGATAATCGTTGTCTCTCCAGTCTTATGTTTTTCTACATAACTTCCTACACAATGATTTAAATTTTTTCCTTCTTCCACAATCTCTTCTAATTTTTTAGGTACAAGAAACATATATTCATCAATCTCTTGTTCTAATTTTTTTATTTTTTCTAATCGTTCTCTATATGCTTTTTCTTCCAGTTCAATTTTCAGTTGATTAAATACATTGACTGCTTCATCATGCTTTACTTCTAAATTTCTTGGCATAACAACTAGACTATGTGTTAAAGGGATATTTAATTTTTCTAGCAACGATAGATAATCTAAATAATATTTGAAATTGATTTTATTCTCGATGATCCATCGTTGGAATCTCTTAAACCCAACATGTGGAGGAATTTTCACAAAATCTCGATAATCCAGATATTCTTCGATACCTGGCACAATTTCACTTTTCCTTTTGTGGGCAACTTCTTCCATTTTTAATTCTGAAAAAGTCTTCTTTGTATTCTTAATCCTCCATTTGTTTTGTTTCAGCCATTTCATTGTCAAAACACGCATATCTACACGTTTTCGAGATTCTCCACCAATAAAACGATAAGAAGGAAACATGATTTCATCTGCCAATACAGGTGCATTGATTTGTTGGCAAAATTCGATTTCTAACCGATATTTATAGATATTGGCAATGTCTCTAAAATCTAATAGTGGTAAGTCTAAATATCGCAATTCTGACCTTTTTCGTAACTGTTCATTCCACTTATTTGGATAAAAAACGGTATTGGTATAAGCCCCACTCATTATGCCATAATTGCTCAAAAGCCCTTCATACCATTTTCCTTTTAAGCAGTGTGCTTTTAAGTGTTCTCCTTTAGAAAACCGTTCAAAATTAGTCATTTCATAATGTAATTCTTCTTTCCCATTTACAATTTCTAGCCAAAAATCATGCGATTGTATTTCTATTCTGGTAGAGGAAACTAAAATAATCGCAAACGAGTAAAACTTAGTCGAAAAGGTTAATTTTGAAGCTTTTGTTAGTCGTTTTTTTATCAAGAAACCATTCGTTCGATTCGACGAACGAAGTGTTTCTTGATTATTTTTCCATTCATAAATAGGTAATTGAGCGTGACACCAATCAATAAAAGCTTTTGGTGGGGTTAAAGGTTTTCCAATTTTTTTCGTTAAATAATCCTTCATACTTCCTCGAACAAGCTCACTTGTCCGTCCACCACCCTTTCTTCTTTCTTTTTCGACTTTCTCTCTTTTGGTTGATTCGTTTTCACTGAGCCTTGAATAGTTGCTACTTCTACCTTTTCTAATAAAAAGTATTCTCTTACCCAAGAAAAAACTACCTCATCAGAAACCATTGCTGATTGATTTGTGCCAGCTTGTTTTTTGGCTTCAGATAAACAATACATAACAGCACCCTTGATTGTACGGTCTTCTTTTAAAATACCTTGAAATAATTTTTCATCTTGTTGTTGGCACAACCAAGTATGGATACAATCTTCCGTATCTGAGTGTTCTTGCTTCATTTCTTCTAACATTTTTTCTAAAGCTTTATTTTTCCAATTGATTTCGTTTTTCTGATAATAATCTTGATACGTCAAGTCATCTACAATCATGACCCATTTTTGATTATCTAGTTCTTCTAAAACTAAAAATAGTCGTGAATATTTTCCCTCTCTATTTCTCAACGTCACAATCATTTGTTCAGGATATTGAGCAATTTTTTCTTTAAAGGTTTCAACGGTATTTAAGTTTAAAGAATGATTTGCTACTAATTTTATCCATTGATACAATACATGCTGTTTTCTACCTTTTTCCTTAACCCACTCAATATCTGAGTATCCATTTTCATCATCTACAATCGAAAGTAATAGATTTGATTCATAAGTATCTAATTGTTCTTGCAAGTCTTTTATTGTCTTTATTTCTTTCGACATCTATGACCCTCTTTTCTCAAATTTTTGGTTTAGTGCTACGCCTAGCGTGAGCCAAAAGGCTTAATTTTTTGCGTTTTGTTGCGGAGCTTTTACTATTTTCTCAGAAAAAGGACAAGGGTCGCTTAGCGACTTGTCTTGCCCTTGTCCTTTTTTGAAGCTTCTTACGAGAAACAGGTTGAACAGCGCTTGCGCTGAAGCTTCGACCTGCTTTCGCAGTTAGAAAGCGTAGGAAATGGTAAAAATGGAGCACAAAACCAAAAAATTGAGAATGGAATAATCCTGAAAGGATTATTTCCTTTTTTAGCGTGAGAGTAGCGAACGCATATTTTCGATCTACTCGTTTGGCTTTTTGTGCATGGCACAAAAATGGGGCAGTGTCCATGTGCCGGCTTTGCAGAGGAACGGCGCAAACAAAGGCAAATTCGACTGACGGAGGAACGGAGTCACCAAGAATTTAATGGACAATGAACCAACAAACGAAAAAGAGGTATGTTCTGAGCCAAGGGCGACTGTACCGCTGGCGAAATACCTCTTTTGTTCCATGCTTTTATACAAAAAATATACAAAAAAACCTCCAAAGATTTCTCTTTAGAGGTCATACTTCTATGTTATAATTTTTAAAGACAGTAAAGTTTAATGACGGTGGCTATCCAATCGAAAGTGAGGTGGTGCGTATGTGCGTACTTCCAAAATCTTATAGAAAGGAGACGCCTTTTGCATCTTGCGGAAATCACTGCTTTGATTTTAGTTCTTGCGCCTTGTGGCAAAGCTCTATTTGAGTTTTTAACTGCAGTCGTGAAACTAATCCAAGCATTGGTCGAAGCTAAAAAAAGCAAAAAGAAATAACCGTCTACTTTAGCAGAGCAACGGTTATTTCCAATAACTAATATTCTGTCACCGTTCTTTAAATGGTGCTGTCCAAAGGGGAGTTGTTGACGCAACTCCTCTTTTCGTTTTTATTATAGCATGTCTTCCTAACAAAAAACAATAAATCTCCATCAAAATGCCTCTGGATTGAATTTCATTTTTGATTTGCTCGATTTATTTTCTTCTTTTTCAGTTTCCTCTTTCTCTTCTCCTTTTTTCTCTTCCACAAATAATTCTAATGTCTCCTGAACCGATCCATCCTGATAAAGATTATTTTCTTTTTCTGGTAACCAATTGATTCCAGGATCTGTTTCAAGCAAATATTTTAATTCAGTCTCAAAGTTTTTATCAGACAAAATATGGAAACGATCGAACAGTTCTCCTAAACGGGCATCTTTTTTCGTTTCTGCTTGATAAAACACTCGTTTGAATGCTTCTAACTCTTCACGAATTGCCCCACTCGGTGTCACGTAAATGACATGAGCATTTTTATTTTTTTCAAGTTCTTTGATATATTTAGGAAAAATCGAACTTCGATAACGTCTTCGTGTTTTCATCGTTAGCTCAATTTCAAAAGACCAGTTGATTTCTAATCGATTTTTATCTCGAAATCGCACGCGAAAATCTGGTACAAAAAATTTTCGACCTTTCGCATGACTATTTAAATCTTTGGCTTCATAAACAATTCTTCGTTCGGAAATAATTCGCTTTAGATGTTCATGATCTTTTACCAAACGAATCGTTTTTATTAAATAATTATTGATTTGAAGATGATGATTTAAATTATATTCTGGAACTTTTGGAAAAGTATAAAAACCACCGATACTAAGATGACCTTCTTTTGTCAAAAAATAATATACTTCTTTCCCATTTTGATTTTTATCAACTAAATTATTTTTAACTAATCCTCGAAGTGTAGCTTTCAATCCATTCATGCTTAAATAAAATTCTAAATTGATTAATTCTAACAATTGTCTTCGAGAAATCACTCGTAATTCATGCAATAAACAAAGGACACACAATTTAGATTTATTATTAGAATGATAATCAATATAGTAACCATGCAATAAATATTTCATTTGAACTTCTCTCCGTTTTTAATACAATATTTTTTATCTTTTTACAATTTTATATTTAAACAAATTGCTAGTTTTTCTCTATGTTTGTTTTTCTTTTACTATCTTGCAAATTTTTTTCATTTTGGACAGCCCCAAGAACATTGGGGCGTTGTCCCAGGGGTTGATTCTCCCCTCTTTCAAAAGAGGATGAAAGAGGGGTTAGGGGGAGTTAGTTTTGAGACCCCAAAGATTGGGGTAGGGGTTGATCTTTTCCCATGTATTTTATTTGATCTTTTACTATTTCTTTTTACTTTTCTTGTTGTTGCTCTATCTTGTTTGGCTTGCGGCGCTTGGTATGTTTTCTTCGCCGACCGTTTAGGTTCCTGACCATTTTCTCTCATAAGTGGGATTTTTACCACGTTGAGAGAAAATGGTCAGGAACCTGGGAGGCGGAGAATGCCTTTAATACCAAGCGCCGCAAGCCCCTCCACCAATTTTTCAAGGGTAGGTACATGGGTAACACGTGGGTAGGTACGTGGATAGGTACATGGGTAAAATTTCTCAAAAAAAATAAACGAAATCTCAAACGATTTTTTTGAAATTTTGTTAAAATCACGTTTGTTTTTTTATGGTTTTTTCAACAAAATTGATTAAAATTTATTTTGTTTTTCCACCAAAAATTGAGTGAGATTTCAACCTATTTTAAACAATAAGTCACCATATAGTTTGATAGTTTACAACTATCAACATCAATTGTTTACAATTGTAAATTATTTTTTCTTTCTCATAAAAATTTGATTGATCCACCCATCAGGTAGTACAACTTTTTCCTCTACTATTCGAACTTTTCCTCTTTTTATTTCTAAAAAAGTCGGCACTGTCTTGATTTGATAGTGAGATAAAAATTGTCTTAAAAGATCTTGTTGTGTCTCTTCTTTCGTGTCTACATAGTACACATCCATGGGCAATGATTGAGATTGTTTTTCGATTTTTTTGGTAACTCGTTGACATTCTTTACAGTCTTTTCTTCCAAGATAAAGATAAAAGGATTGCTGTTCCTCTTTCTTTTTTATCACTTTTTGAAAAGAATTTTCTGGATAAAAATGCCCATTTCCTTTAAAAGAAATGGACACTACCCAAACAAAAACAGCGGAGATAAATACAATCCCCCAAAGAAAAAAACTCTTTTTCATCCTTTGTTTACTCCTTTACTTTTGGCTTACGAATATAAACGACACGAGGAATCTCTCGTACATTTAAGGCAGTTCGATAAACGACAAACTCTCCTTGTCGCAAATCTCGTAGTCGATTAGGATTGATTTTGAAACGATCAACTTGGCGTTTTGTTCCCTTATCTCCTTCCCAAGAAAGCTTACTTGCATCCGAAAATCCAGCTTCTTGTGTGACCACATCTGTCACATCAATATCACTGTAAGTTCCCATGACATTTCCCCAAAATTCGATTTCATTCGGTGCATTGGTCTTTCCGATAAAGAACGTATTCACATTTCCTACCAACTGATTTTTTAAATGAATATTGATTTTGTCGATATCTGCCATCGTTTGTGGCGCAAAAATAGCATGAATTCCTGCCCCTCTTCCTTTGTTCACAAGACTGATGAAATCGTCGTTTAAATAAGAAGAAGGTTCATCAAAAATGACCAATACATTCTTGATTTCTTGTTGCTCTTTTGGTTTTTTATAGACTTCTGAACAAAAGAAATTAATGTCTCCAACGATCATTTGTGCTAAAACACTAATGTATTCGCTATACAACAAACCATCTAAAGAGATATAAAGAATTTCATTTTGATTCACCACTTCTTTGATATCTAATTCATCGGTTGCGCCCATTGTTTGGAACAGTTCTCCTAATTCACTGTCCAATAACATATTGATATTATTTTGTAAGTTTTCCGATGTGACATACAAATAAAATGGATCTTTCTTGTGTTCATAACGTACAAATAACCGATTAAAAATGTCTTGTTCTTTCTCACTCATGTAGTCCATATTTTGTTTTATTAGATAGTAAAAATCCAATAAACGAAGCGTATCTGGATTTAAAGTAACAACCTCTACTTCTAAAGAATCTTCTTGTTCTTCCATCATCAAGTCAAATTCATTATGATTTTCTTCATTGTTTTTTTCGGCTTTTTCTTTCGTTTTCTTTTCAGCTTTTACTTCTATTTCCATTTCAAATAGCTTAGGGTTCTTTTCTAAAATTCGATCCGCAAAAAGCTTTAAGACGTTTCTAGGTAAGAAATATTCTTGAATAAAAGGCAGACTTCGTTCAATTGGATGTGTCTTTTTGAATTCGTCGATTAGCTGGATGGTTACCATCAATAACGATTTAGCGGCCGTCGAATAATAAACACTTTCTGTTTCTGCTAGTCCAATCAATTTGTCTCGAACGGCAACATCATTCCCATTTTTCACTGGGTTATAACGCATATCTCCATGGTCGACAAATGCCCGAAATGGACGATCATAGCCTTCCGCAATCTCTCGAACCGCTTCTAAAGTATCTAATGCACCCTTCCCATCAATCAAAATAACTGGCATCGAAAACTTCGCCGCATGTTCTATTAAGACTTGAATCAAGGTCGTTTTACCTGAACCGGTTGTCGCAGGTAATATGGCATGTTGGTTCAACTCTTTAAACGTCATAACATAAGACAATCCGTATTCATCCGTTCCTAATAACAAGACTTTAGACAGTTCTTCTAGTCGTTTATTTCGAAGGGCAACGTCTTTGATGACGATGGCTAGGGCATATTCTTGCTGATATTCCTTCGTATATTTTTGTGACTCTTCGTATTTATTTTTCAATCGTGCTTGATATTCTTTCGAGTTTAGAATCTCTTGTTGGCGTTCTTCTTTCGAAATTACTTTTCGTTTTTCGACAAAAGAAGCATAATAGATCAACCAACTTCCCGTACCTAATCCACCAATAATCAACGCACAAATCGTTGAAAAACCAAATCTTAATGTCGTATGAAGAAGATTTAATGGAAAGAGTAGATAACAGGATAAATAACCTCTAGGGATCACTGAAACAAATAGAAAAAGGTTCAGAGTAGTCAATAACAAAGCAGACAATAAAAAAAGAGAGCTTCTTCGTTGTAAGAAGCTCTCGTAATCAAAATCGTATACATGATCCTGCTTATCCTTTTTATCGATGGAAAACACAACTGCTAATGGAAGTATTCCTGCAATTAAAAAGGGGTACAACAGTACCCCAAAAAGAACCCCGATTAACATCAATTGTTGATAGCGAGACATCCTTTTCTCTTCTGCTTTTTTAGTTGAAAACGTTCGTTCAAAAATATTATTAGAATTGGGTTGTTTCATCATTGAATGTTCATCCTTTCTTTCTTGGTTTTATTTCTCGCCGTATTTTTGTACGGTTTAAATCATTTGTTTCAGATTTAGGAGGTTTGATTGGTCGTTTCATTTGGCGTCGTTCTACGCGTGATACAGGCTCTTTAGGCATATTAGGTACTTTTACCTGTTTAATTGAATTTTTCGGTACAGAAATAGGGGTCATTTGTTTCGTCACACGATCCACACGTGCCATTTGATTACGAACACTTGCGGGACGACGAATACCTTCACCTTGATTTCCTACACGCTGCCTTGTCTGACTTTCTCGATGAGTCGAGGTTGGCACAGTCACTCGTTGCTTTTGACCTGGAATATGTCTCGTTGCCTTGTTTGGGCGTTGTTGATTACCATTTCCTTGTTTTTGACGAGCTTTTACACTGTTTTTATCTACGACATGACTATATTGTTGTTTCCGCTTATGACTGGATTGCCCATTTCTTCGTTTCCGCTCATTTACATCCGTTCGTGGCGTATGCTTGACTTTTTCGCCTTGTCTTCTCACTCTTGAAACAAGAGGAACAACCGTCATACCTGAAGGACGATAACGATAAGGGCTTCCTGTTTCTTCGGCTTTAGAGCGTGCATTTAGATTGTCTGAACCTTGGTTTTCCTTCCGCAATAGACGACGTACTTCCTCTGCCCCCTTATCAAATGGTCGACGTATACGTTGTTCTTGAGCTTTCGCTTGTTCCTGGCGCTCTGTTTCTCTCGCTCGTTCATGTAAATCATTCGCACGTTGAGCCATTTTATCCATTGATCCTGGCGCTTTATGCCGAGGTTGATTTGACGTAGAAGAGGCTTCTCGTCGATACATACTTCGTTTTTGACCTTGTGCGTTCTTCGGCTGCTTGATATTCTCTCCAGTTTTCCCTTTGTTTCTTCGCTCTTGTTGAGTTCGTTTCTGTTTTTCTTTTTCTTCTTGGCGACGTTTTTTCGCCTGTTCTCTTCGTTCTTGTCGTTGTTCTTTTGCGGCACGTCGCATACGGCGTTCCGTACTGAATGGGTTCGTCGCAAAAGCTAACGCATTTCTGGCGGTTATTCGACCAGTAAAGAGACTACCTAAGAAGGTTCGGAAAAAGTAAATACCCAAAGGTGCAAGTAAATAGACCAGGATAATCATGATTTTCTTCCATGGATCATGTTCTTTTACACTAAGTTGGAACCCAAAGCTTAGAAATGAGGTAAATAGAATACAAGTAAATCCTGCCATACTCTTTAAAACAGTCAATATTCCAAAAGCTTTGGCATAGTTAGAAAACGCATTTAACTCTGTTTTAAATAGGCTAATGAACAAAAGAATTGGAAATAACGGAATGAGAAAAACTTGCATGACTCCTATGACGATTCGGAACATAGCTAAAACGAAATACACCACTGCTTGTATTAAATTGACTACTAAATAAAAGAAAGCATACCCCACATTTGTCCAATTATTATAATATTGAATATGCTTATTCTTTAGCTTTTCTGCTTCATATTTGGTAGTCTTATCATGGATTTTCTCCCCATTACTAGTATCTACATCATTGTCTAAAAGGAGATTGATTCGATCATAATCTTTATTGTTGTAAGAAACCTTATGTTTCCTTATGGCATCTACATCCGTTGTCCCATAGTTTAACAACAAATAAGGCTCATAAACATTACTATAGAACACTCTTGCGGCAATCATTTCCCCTGCGGTTGTTAACTTCTTATCTGCAGTTTCTTCTTCATTTTCGGAAGCTTGATTATATTTTTCCTCTTCTTCTGTCGTTAAAACAGGCGTTGTTTTTAAAAAAGCTGTTTCAACAGTAGAATCTAAAGAAAACGCCAGATTGAATAATTGATTATTGGCTTTTGGGTCTTTGAGAATCACAAGACCTGTAAACACCAAAATGGTCATTAAAAACACAAAGAACGACTTTTTGAGTTGTCCTTCGCCAGCAAATTTTACAAACATCACGATTGCAGTAAAACTGATTCCGATCGTTCCTGCAATGCCTAACATGTTGGTCGCAATATTTGACGTGAATTTTTGAACAGACTCTCTAATATTAGATACGACGTCCATATCAAATAAAAATTCAACCATTGAAGCATTAAAGCTCCCAAGCATTTTTCCCCCGCTCCAGACAAAACTTTTGAATACCCCAGATGCATTCGAGATTGCGGCAGGGATTTTTCCTAAAAAACTTCCTTCTTTCTCTTTTGTGAGAAGTTCAAAAGAGTTATCTTTGTAGGTATCATAAATCTTGTCTACATCCGTCGTAACCGGATTTTGTTTCACCTCGTCCTTCTTTTCAGTTTCATTCGTTTCTGTTACACCCACCCCATCATTGTATTGATCGGCATAACTAGTCAGGGGCGTTTTCCATAAAAAAAAGCACCCCATTATCAGGAGTACTCCTATCAATGACCGTTTTTTCAAGTGATCACCTCAAAACTTATTTGATTTTATTTTGAATGCTGTTCGATTGCTAAAGCTGCTTGTGTTTCTTTGTCTTGATTATTGGTTGAGGAAATAGCTAACAGCCAACTATCAAATAAAACATCGATGGCAATTGGTTGATTACGTCCTTTATGATCTTGAAACAGACAAGTACCTGCTTTTAATTGATTGATCATTTCCAAATTGGCTTCATTGGCTTCCATATCAAAGAAACCTAATACTTTTTTACGTGCTTCTTTTTGTTTTGGACGAAACGCAAACTTGTAAGAAATCAACTCTTTCTTATCTTCACGATCATAATCCATAAATGCCTGTGTAACGGCAATAATATCCGTTCCGTTTGCTCGTCCCTTTCGTAAACTATCGTCAATGAGGAATTGTCCCTGCGCAGTATCTTCAAATCCTTTGGCTTCGTCAAATATGATTGCCGCGTCTTCTTCTTTGTTTGTTGAAAACACATACGTAAACTTCATAATGACTTCCATAATCGCCATACCAGCAATTTGTTCTGGTTTTAATCGACCTGCATCGATTTCCTTTTGCGTAGGGATTTGTAGCCCTTGTGTACCAAGAACGTTGATTTGAGAAGAAAAATCAATCGGCTGGCTTTGATCATTTCCTAGAAGGATCTTCCCTAATCCGACTTGATGTCCGTCTAACAAATCTGCCAATTCAACGTCTGTTTTTCGTATTTCCTTGATCACATTTGTCAAATGATTTCGTCTCATACTATCTAAAACAGTCACAATCGCTTGTTGTATGGTTCGTTTCTTTTGTCCAGATGTGGCGGGATTTTTGTCTACCTCTCCCAATAATTCTAAAATACTTTTTGCCGTCTGAATTGCTTGTTCTCTTGGTAAAAATAGGAGTGGATCAAGCATACCTCGACAAGAGTCATCTTCAGACAAAGAAATAAAATTGATTCGATGATATAACTCTAAAAATTCAGGGATATAGCCATATTTTTCTAATGCTTTTGAGAAAAATAATTCTGTTTCGTTTTTAGGATCGATATAGAGAATCTTTTGTCCTAAAAAGGTCAACCACAAAAAGATATATTTGACTAAAACCGATTTCCCTTGACCTGGTGGACCAATAATCAACGTATTTCCGTTGGTATGGATCGCTCCCTCAATATATTTCTTGGTCAAATTAGGAAAATACCAAATAATTTTACTAGATAAAGCTAATGCTTCTTTTACAGAACGATACTTTTTAGAAGTGATGATCCGCCCTAAAGGAATCCCAATAATATTTCCGATTTCCTTTTTCAAATCAAATCCTAGATCTGCGACTAATCCTGTCGTCACGATTTGATCATAACTCCGGAAAGTACGATTACTGCCAATCAAACATTGATTAAAAAGAGTCAGTTGATCAGCAACTGAACGATAAATTTTATAATCGGTCCCATCTAAAGCAAATTCAAGGTCTTTCATTCGTTGTTCCACGACTTCTTTTGAGGTCGCAGATAAAACAAAGGTCAACGATAGCTGGCAAAGTCGAGTATCTTTGTCTTTTAACTTTCTTTTCAAATCTTGAAGACGTTCCGTACCAAATGCCAATACATCGTCTTCATCTAAAATGCCATCGATTTGACCTTGTTCCTTATCTTGTTCGTAAATGCGATTCGCCATTTTTCCAATCTTTCTCAAATCTGCTTTTTCATGATTAAAGGAAAGACGAGCATGTGTTTCAATCGGAAAAGAAAGACTATCTTGTAAATTCTGCACAAAAGCACTACCAAACATCGCCATTGGTAACTCGATCAAACTAACAAAAATGGAATAGTGTTTTTTATCAATCTGTTCCACTACTAAATAGCCATTCTCATTTGAAATGACCCCTTCCGTCATTTCAATAGGAGATAACTCTCGCTCTGGAATCCGACTATCTGCCCGATGAAAAAGATAATAAAAAATGCGCCCTATCATTTGTGGCGTTAAACGTTCAATTTCTTTATAGTTCGATAAATCATGAAACAATTGTTTTTCCATACGATCATAAGCAATGGGTACACTGGTAACTGGCATATGTTGTGCCGTCATTTTATACATGAGACGTTTTCCAATGTCTTTTAACAGATCCAGATACTCTAAAGGATCGGCGACTTGAACAACCGTCGTAAATCGTACAAATAAATACGTTTCATATTCATTCATTTGTACTTCATCTTTTAAAATTTTTCCAGCTTGTCGGAAATAGATTTCACCTAAATCTGAAAAATCACCTTTGACCGCTTCTTTGATCGTTTGTTCAATATGTTCTTCTATATCAAAATAATTAGGAATATTGACTAAATGATACTCATATTGATCGTGTTCAAACATTCCTTTACCATCTTCAATATATTTTTCAAAAAATTCCAGATCATTTAAAGGAAAGCCTTGAGGAACAAGCTTATATCCTACCCATATATCTTGTGACGTCGTAAAGAGAAAATTACGAATAATCGTTTCTACTGGAAATTGTAGCTGTGGTTCTTGATTTTTCAACATTATATAGATCACTCCTTTTTATATTTGAATTTTGTTATAATTAAAATAAAAAGTTGGTGATATTATGGCGCAACATAAATTTGCAGTTCCTACAAAAAAATCTTTAAAAAAATCATTTCCTACTATAACACCCGAACAAGCTCAAAAATGTTATATTCAAAAGAAACTTACGGATAAAGAAAATAAATTATTTATATGTGCAACTAAAAATTGTTTTGCTCCATTGACCTGTCAAAATATGACAAGCATTGATAAAACTGCCTTTTTTATTGAAGGGAAACGCACTAAGAATCTACATATAGATAATTGTCAATACTCTGATAAAAATCTACAAAAAAACAAAATTACTCAAAATAAAGAACAAGAATCAGTATACGAATCTAGTGGAAAAATTATTTTAGACACAAAAAATGGAAAATTTCCAAAGGGCCTAACTCTTTCAGATGAAAATCTCTTAACTTCATCGTCTTTATCTGAAGAAAATGATCAAAAAAATGAAAAAGAATCTAATTCAATGAAAAATAGTTACACATCTGAAAAAGAAAAATTACCTGTTAAACCTCGAAACAAACATTTATCAAGCATAGGTAATGCTGTTGATTTATATGAAAATAATCCTAATGCAATTATTCATGAAGGCTTTTTAGGTCAAAATATTCCAATAAATCGTTACTTTCTTCCTATAAAATTAAATCATTTACCTGATAGATATTACGATCGAATTCCAATTTACTATGGAACAGGTTTTGCTTTCTTTTCTAAAAGTGGATATTATAAAATTTCTTTTTCTGAAGCTGTCTTTTTTCAAGACAAATACTACCAACCGCATTTCTTTGTTGCTCAAAATTTTATAGACACATATTTTCCGTTTATTTATGATCATCATTCCAAGAAAAGTAAATATTTTAATATATATATTCAATCCAGATTTTGGATTGGTCAAACAAAAACAAATGAAAATGTACTAAGATTTCAAAATCGTGGAAAAGAACTGATCCCTTTTGTCTATTTTACTAGAAGAAATTAATGTATGTTGAAATTGAGGAGCATCAGACACTTTAAATAAAGGAATCCATGTCCATTCATTGTTTAATTTGATGAATAAAATATGTCGTTTAACTTCATCAATTAATTCAAAAGCATTTGTTCCTATGATTTCCGCAACTTCAATTGCTTTCTCTTCTGCATCTTGTATGCAAAAAATCTCTAATTCGTTTGTAAAAACCAAATATGTCTGCTGTTCCAAAGAACGATTTAAATGATAAACGTCTCTTTCTTCTTCATTACCAGCTTCATACTCAACAAAATAAAGTTTTGAGTGATTAACAAACTCTCGTTGGTATTTTTTGATTCTATGTTCTAATTCCTCCTCTTTAACTAATTTAAAATCAGTTAAACTTGTTTCTAACAAAGTCAATAATTCAAAGTAAGGTAAATAAAAAGTAATCTTATTCATAATTTTTTCTTCCTTACATTTGAATAAGTTACTTTTTGATGAAAAAGAGGAACATATAATCCATGTTCATAACGATTGTTTCGTTTGCTGAAGTATGTTCCTCTGCCAATAAGATAATCAATAAAATTTTTATTGTCCCACTTTAATGAAAAGAGTGTCCAAACCATGACACCCACTCCTGCAATCATCAAAATCCATGACTTGGTGACTAGTGTATGCAAAAATCCATTTCCGCTAAGTAAACTAAAAAGAAAAAAGATTCCTAGAATTACCAAAAAAACGCTAAATACAACGACTTGTTCCATTCGTACACCATTACTTAGAAAAGGAATCTTGCGATCGCCAATTCCATATATTTTGTGAGGTTGTTTAAATTCTTTCGTGTAATTATATTCCAAAGATAATCCCTCCTAAAAATGAAAGACAATGACTACTAGAAGCCTAACTTCTAGTAGTCATTGTAGTTAAAATAGTGGCATATTTTTAAGTTGAATAAAGGCTTGTACCTTTTCTTCTATTCCACCACCTTCTGTTGGCACGAAAATCACATTTTTTATCCATTCCGCAATTTCTTTTGCATTTTTTAACAAAAGAATTGCAACGATAATTATAAACACGCCTAAAATCCCAAAAAATGCACGACCAAATCCTTGTGTCGCATATGCACAAACAGCCAGTACAATTGCGACAATCGCTAACAACCAAATCACTTGATCAGATACATTATTAAACAAATCTTTAAAGTTAAAAAACATATTTTTATTCCTCTATTCATTAAATTTAGTGACAAAATAGCTATCGCTACTTGGTTTGATATTTGCTGTGAACCGAGAAGTGAAAGAACTATCTTTCTGGAAGCTAAACGTATAGTTTCCTTGAGCCACATAGCTTCCTTCTTTCGTTCGAACAATATGCTCCAATTGCATATGATTAAACGTTCCGCCTTCTAAACCATTCACATTGGCAATCAGTGCCAATTTCTCGTCATTTTTGACATATAATTCAAAGAATTTTTTTAAGAACTCTTCAATTTTTAGCTTTTCATTATCTGAAACATTTGTCCCTTTCACTAGAAATCTTTCTGAACGATAGGTAACATGATTTTTACTTTCTGTTGCCTGTAAATTGAAAAATTCAATGGAATCAAGTAATTTTAATTCTTGTTCCTTAAAACTTATTGGAAAAGAAATTTGACAGTCTTTCCATTGATTTCCTTCTGTAAACGTCACATCATAAAATAAACGATACATAGACTCTGCTTCATTCAATGTTTCTGATTTGATAAAGGAAATTTGCTTTGCTTCCCTTGAATAAGTGGTAGAGGAAAATCCTAAATCTGAAGCATTTAATCCTTGAGATAAATAGGGAGAAAGTTGATTTTCCCATTCCTCCATTTTTTCTTTATTCAAATCAAAAAGTTTTTCAACAAATTTTGTTCCTTCATATTTCATTTGTTCCGTACTGGATAAGCCTTGATTGACTTGCTTTAACAACACTGTCGGATTGACTTGCTTTTTAGCTGCTATCCGAGTCAATGTATCAATTCGTCCAAAATTTAGGAGGAGCACGAATCCCATGACAAAAAACAAAAAGAAAAAAACGCCTGAGAAAATACTCAGCGCGCTTTTTCTTGAAAATTGAATCGTTCGGCTGGATGGTTCTGGCTTTTTTTTAGAAAATATCGCTCCAAACGAAATCTTTTTCCTTGTTTTTTTCGATTTTTTCGTTGCTTTACTTTGGACAAATTCCGGATTAAATTTTGTTTTACTCATGTCCGATTTTATACCGTTGAATCAAAGAACTCGGTACTTTTTCAATAATCACTACTTCATTGACTACTGCACCTGCTCCCTCCAAAAAAGCCAGTGCTTCTTTATAAGCAGTCAAACTATAGGTACGGTTGTTGCTACTAAGTGCTTCCTTCACTTCCTCATAAAAGATTCGTGAGCCAACTTGATACTGCTTTTGATGAATACGCCATAATACAAACAATGCTAATTGTATCGATGGGCGATAATGTTCAAATCCTGAGATTTGAGGATTGATTGTCTTCTTTTTCTCAACTGTTTCTTCAGTCTGATAATTGTTTGAAGAAGTTTCCATATTTTCCCTGCTTTCTAAATTATTCTAAGAGTGAGCCATTAAAGCTACTGCCTAAATTTTGAATCGCCATTAGTTTCTTTGACGAAAGATCGTATGTCACTTGAAAAACATTCATTGCCTTGTTCCATGAGCTGTTCCCAATTTTATTCTGATATTCTACGACAACTAACCCCTTTAACTCATTGCTTTGTACACTTTTAGTATAAAGTGTACATGCTTCTAATTCTGAGGAAACGCCATTAGAATCACCATAAGAACTATTCTCTTTGAAATATTGAGCCATCAAATCTGTTGATAGATAAGGCTCACATGCCTGTTTTCTTTCTGAAAAAGTATCTGGATCATAGTCAAACAAAGCATGAAATGCCTTTTCTACCGTTTCAGTGAATTGTTGAAGATTTCCTTTTTCGGAAGCATCATTATTTTTTAGTACCTCATTCTCTTCTTGTAATACCGATTTTTCTTTCTCTAGCTTTTGAATCGACGAACGTAATTCACTAATGACCTGTTTCTGATCACTTTGTTGTTCATTGAATGCTTGTTTTTGTTGTTTTAACGACGTTTGTTCTTGAGAAAGAGCTTTTTGTTCATGAACAAACCAATAGCCACCTAAACCGACTAAAACAAGTACGATACTTGAAAAAACAAGCCACTTTTGTGTTTTCATATAAAACTCCTTTCATTTTTTTACTGGACGAGCCAAACAAATGTCTCCCCCATTTAACAAATAGCTAAAAGATAGATCCACTTGTCCTTCGCCTACACCGTTGTGATTCATACCGCCTTGTTCAACGATTTTGGTCGTTAGTCCATGCCAATCTTCTGCTAGAATAGCTGTATGGCCATCATTTCCGACACCTGAACCAAGATTCACGATCACTACGTCTCCTGCCTTGGCTTCGGATGGAGATACTTCTTGTAAATATTGCTTTGCTCCTCTTGCGTCACTAGTCATACTTCCAGTAAACCATCCAACATTTGCTGGTGTTTTGTAGCCTGCTTTTGTCAATACTAACCACACAAAACTTGAACAATCCGCATAACCATTTTTATCTGGAGACTCTACGCTACCAAATTGTGTACGTAATGGTTGCGAATAATGAAAATAGCCAATCAAACTCTTAGCTACCTTTAACACGTTGCCGTCTGCACTAGATATTGCAGTTTCGCCTATACATGCTTCCATTTCATCTTGTTGTCCTGCTGTGGCACCATTACTTAGAGTAACTTGTGCAATTGGATCGTTTGAACTCAACTTGGCATACCATTGATTGGCATAATTTAAGCGATTGCCCATCATTGGATCTCCAGCACGTTCAAACAATTTTTGCCATTGTGCGGTTCCTTCCTCGACAGTTGAAGCTTTTAAAGCAGCTTGTGCCGCTTTTTCTGTTGTCTCCAATTCATGAATCAAAAACTCGATTTGCAAACCCAAATCTGACCAGTCTTTCCCTTTTGATTTGGCAAAATTCATCAAATTTGTTGTTCTTCCTGCCGTCCATTGGGCAATCCCATGTCCTGACAAAGGATCATTCGGGCGTTCGATTGCCGTAGGCATATTTCTGGATTCCTGTTCAAAATTTCCAAGCATTCCTGCAAGACCTTGTGGGGTGGTTGGAAATTTCTTTTTGATTTCCATCGCAATTTGTAGCCCATTTTTTTCTGAACCTTGATTTGTAGCAACAATATTAGCTGCAGGTGTTTCAACGAATGCCGAACAGTCTACCGATTCATCTTCAGATAGAGTCGTAAGACTAACCAATAAAATGAAAAAAAAGCCAATAAAAAGAAGTACGGGCAAAAAATTTAGCCCGCACAAAATCAATATTTTTTTCTTTTTCATCGATTCGTTCACACTCGACGTTTTTTCCAGAAGAACCAACCACTAACAGAAGTTAAAATACCTCCTATTAACGTAACTATAGCAGACGTTGTTTCTTCACCAGTTTTTGGCAAAACTTTCATTTGTCCGTCTGATCCTTTGACTGCAATATTTCCACTTGGCAATTTTGTAATATTTGCCGTAACAGGTGTCAATCCTTGTTCCGTTTGCTTATAAGGTACGCCATCGATCACAGAAACGATTTTTTCTCCTGTATCTGTTTCAACTGGTGTAGAAGCCGTAGGAATGTGTGTTAACTCATGAACATTGTTTGTTTGAATAGGTGTTGTCTGTACCGCATTTCCAGATTGATTGATCGTTCCATCTGAATTGATTCCTACGTTTGTTGTTGGAGGTGTCGTTGGTTGTTCACCGCTATTCCCATTCGTTGGGGGAGTCGTTGTGCCAGTATTTCCTCCTGTACCATCATTTCCTGTATTTGGCGGAGTCGTTGTACCGGTATTTCCTCCTGTACCACTATTCCCTGTATCTGGCGGTGTTGTTGTACCGGTGTCCCCTCCACCTGTACCGCTATCTCCTGTATCTGGCGGTGTTATTGTACCGGTGTCCCCTCCACCTGTACCGCTATCTCCTGTATCTGGCGGTGTTGTTGTGCCAGTATCTCCACCTGTACCGCTATCTCCTGTATCTGGTGGTGTCGTTGTGCCAGTATTTCCTCCTGTGCCATTGTCTCCTGTATCCGGTGGCGTCGTTGTGCCAGTATCTCCTCCTGTGCCACTGTCTCCTGTATCTGGTGGAAGAACTGGGTCAGTTGGCTGATCTCCTCCATCCGTTGGTGGAGTCACTTCTCCACTAGGGGGTGTTGTTGGTTCTTCTGGAGTGATCGTATCTGCAAAAGTTCCTGCCGTTCCCATTAATAAAGTCGCACTAAATAATGTACTTAAAATCATTTTTTTCATATTCATTTCCTCTTTTCTACGAATTGATTTCAAAATTTTCTAACTCAGGCAACTGAGTGACCTGATATTGTTTATTATTTTCTTTTAACGTAAAAGTCACTTTTTTAGTGACTTGTTTTCCTTCACTTTCTTCTAAGGAAATCACGTAAGAAACGATCCACTGTTGTTTCTTTGGTTGTATACTCCACGATAAAATGGATTTTACTGGTGTTTCGGTTGGTGAAAGCTGATCAATCAGCCGATTTGATAAAAAGACTTTATTTTTTTCTTGATAGACTTCTTTATCAGACTCTTTTGAATAAAAATTTGTTAAAAAATACCGACAAAAAGTATCTAATTGTCCTTGAGAATTCACTTTTTCTTTCATTGTTTCCAGTTGATCATGAAGTTGGACAATTTCTTGTGTCGACTGATTCATTTTTATTGAGAAATAGGTCGTTTGAGCAAATAAAAAACCACTTATTAAAATAGTAAAAACAAAAAACCATTTTTTGTGATTCTTTCTAGGCACTTCTTGAATAGCTCTTTCCATTTTTGGGGGTAACTCTTTTGATTCTTTTGGAAAAACTTTTCTGACCTTTTTCTCTTTCACTTGTTTCACATCTTTTTCTGGTTTTAAACGATAGTATTTCGGCAAGCTATGATTCAAAACCTCTAAAAATGCTTGTACTTGACTGTCGATCTCATTTTCTTTTTTAAAATTCTCTTCAATCATTCGAACTAAATGAAAGTCTTGAACGGGTAAATCAAATTCCCCTTCATAGGCAGGTATTTCTTGACCTTCTGCATAGATGGCAAAACTACACCAGCCAATTTCTGATCGGGCAAGCAATTCCTCATTCTGACGTTTCAATTGGACAAACCCTTTGTCTAAATCCATCTTTTGATTTAATTGAAGTTCCAACCCATTTGTTTCTAAAAATTCAATGATCATTTTTATTCCACCATTTCGTCACTACTCATTTCTAATTCCACTGCATAAACTACCTTGATTGGATTGTTCATGGAGAATTTAATTCGATATTCTTGATTTTCCACACTTAAAATGTAGGAATCTTCCACTCCCTCATAAAAGTACGTATAATCATTGGATTTTAGATTGAAATAAGCTTGTATCGCACGCCTTTGTTGCAATTCTTTAAACTTCGGGAAATAAGCAACTTGATAACCTAAACATGTGCCAATAATCAATAAAATAATCCCTGAAATAATAATCATTTACTACACTCCTCTTTTTATTTTTGTCCAGTTTATTTTTTCACTGGCTTCACCCCCTTTTTGATGTATTGACAAATCAACGGATCAGACCAAAAACTTTTTTTTAGTTGTTTATATCCTAGCCGTTGCATAGATGGATTTCTTGAAATACAAAAGCACTCATATCCTTCCACATATTGATTTCGTTCAAAAAAATAATCTCTTGCTTTTTTCTTCGCGTAGCGTTCGATAAAATGTAGGTCTTTGGGATCAAAAAAAAGAGAAGAAAGCCATTTTTCTTCTCTTAACCGCAAAATATAACAATAAATAAAATTATCAACGCTAATAAAATCTTTATCTTCCTCTTGTGTGACTTGTTCAAAAAAAGATAACCGAAAAAAACCGAAATTAATCAACTCATTTTGTAAAAAATGATAGTCTGGTGCGCGAAGATTTGTTTCATAATACGTATACCATACTGTTTCTGCACGAATTTCTTCCATTTTTAACATCTTTTGAATCGATGAATCTGTTAACTCTACAAATGTCATTTTTTCTAGGATGTATTTAATATGATAAACATATTCATTCACATAATCTGTTAATCGAATGGGATCACCAAGTTTATTGAATTGAGATACTTCCATATTTCTTCATTTCTTCCGTAAAAGCCTGACGATCAATTCCAAAATTTAAAGCCCCACTGCGAGATTGAATCACTCTCAAAATAGGTACTTCTTGAATGACATTTCTTCGATCATCTAAAATACACAAATTCTTAATATATCGAGCATTGGGCAACTGTTTTTGATAGTCTGGTTGATTCTTAATAGCATTGTCAGGTAAGCAATAACAATATTCAGTTTCAATTATGCCATTCTTTTTCTTTCTCAATTTTCTTGAAACACGAGATTTGATAATGTCTCTACTATAGGCATAAAAATTATAATCTTTCTCTTCTAATAATAAATCCTTCACAGGATATAAATTTGATTCTTGGTTGTTCAAAATAAAATTTCCTCCTAAAAATTAGATAAATTTGTTTTTTATTCTCTTTTAAATTGTTGATCTTCTTGTTTTTCTGCAACTAATAGTGCCATGATTCCTATTCCAAACATAGCACCCACAAACATACCTGCATAAAATAACATATGAACTCCTTTCTTATTTCCTTTGTAGCAAAATAAAAACAGCCTCATTTTTTTGATTTAGGCTATTTTTTTACGAATTATTTTTAGTTGATATTCCAGTTTAATACTTGTCCTTATTGATTTTTAATCATTCATTTTTTATTATGAATATATCTTTTTTATACTTACTAAGGAGTTAATAATGTCAGAATTAATCATAAGTCTCCTATCGTTATTTTGGTTGATTACTAATTTCTATTTATCAGAACGTTTGAAATACAAAAAAGAAATAATTGACCCTTTAATTCACAATATTTTTAAAATTTTTTATCATAAACTCGAATTAAATTTATTCAAAAAAATCACGAATAAAAATTTTAATATTATTTATACAAATGTTTTTCAATTAAATGGATTAATAAAAAAACAAAAATTAGAATTCTATATGGATGATTTTTTCTTGATATATCTAAATAACCTTGTCAATTTTTTTAAGCAATATTCTTCTTTTGAAAAATTAACACTAAAAAATAAAATTTTACTTCAGTTATATTATCAAAGATTTTCATATAATTATTTGAAACAATTAAACAAATCTAGAAAAATGTTCAACTTACCTAAAAGAAATTTAGACTATTTAAGAGTATTCCATTTGTACTATAATAAAACAATTTATTGTATCACCTTAGTTTATTATTGCTTGAGAATACTTATCTATTTTTTTATCATTTATTTTCTTATCACCCTTTTGGTAGTAGTAACAGATACCTACTTACCAATAATAAAAGAATTCCTACAATAAAATAAACAGCAAATATAACCAAAGAAATAACAATTTTAAAAAAATTCATTAGCCATTCTTTAATACCAGTACTAAGTATCAACTCAAAAATAGAGGACTTTATTGTACTGCCGAGACATTGCCACCAGCACGTCAAAACGAAAAAAATATAAAGCAATAATGCTATTCTATTCATAACCTTCTCCAAAATTATTTAGCAAACGAAAACAGCCTTATTCCTTAGAATAAGACTGTTTCTGGATCAACCAATTGTGATTG
>NHCFI00100__coassemble_542_pt1 | contig 35705 bp, 34 predicted proteins | sample NHCFI00100__metabat2_low_PE_009 | metagenome-assembled genome bin NHCFI00100 | reverse complement strand
GATCCAGCCACAATACAAGCAGCCACAGAAGCAGTAAATGCGTTATTCAATGGAGATACACCAAAACCGGAAAATACGCAAGAGCAAATCAATGCAGCCAAAGCAAAAGTGGATGCTTTAAAAGCAAGCGAAACAAAAACAGAATTATTAGCCAAAATCCAAAAAGCACAAGAAGCACTTGAAGAAAAATCGAAACAAACATTAACACTTAATCCATATACATTAGGAGATCAATATGTAACGGGTACAATTACTGGGAACATCAAAAAATTCCAATTGATTGTCAATGGACAAACCTATGAACCTGGTTTTAAATTAAAAAATGGAAAACTTGAAGTATATGTAGGAAATCGTGTCCCAGAAGGAACAACTGAGTTTACATTAAAAGCATTTAACCCAGCAGGCACACAAGTTGCTTCTCAAACAGTACAAGTTCAAGCACCATCATTGTCTGTCGATAAATTTGTTTTAGGTAGTGAATACATGACAGGCTCTTACCAAGGCAACAGCATTAATAAATTCCGACTAACTGTTGATGGTAAAGTATATGAACCAGGCTTTAAATTAGAAAATGGTAAATTTGAAGTTTATATCGGAAGTAAAATTACTGGAAGTTCAAAAGTTATTAAGCTTGAAGCATTAGATAAAGCCGGTAAAACAATTGTCGAACAAAATGTAACAGTAGAAGCACCGCAATTGACAATTAATGAGTACATTCGTGGTAATGAATACTTAACAGGTACTGTTGCAGGGGAAGGCGTTAAAAAATTCAAATTGATTATTAATGGACAAGAAAGCTTCCCAGGATTCAAATTAACTGACGGTAAATTTGAGATTTACGTTGGTAATAAAGTACCAGCAAATGTTAATTCTATTAAAGTAGTGGGAATAGATAAAACAGGTCAAGAAATTGTTTCTCAAGATGTGAATGTACAAAATCCTGAGTTACAACCAAATGAATACCTAGCTGGCAATGAGTATGTAACAGGGACGTTCACAGGTCAAGCAATTAAAAAATTCAAATTAGTAGTTAATGGACAAGTAAATTACCCAGGATTTAAAATCACTGAAGGTAATAAATTTGAAGTATATATTGGTAACAAAGTACCAGTAGGAACAACGACATTTACGCTGATTGGATTAGATAAATCAGGACAACAATTGGCTTCAAAAGAAATCACTGTGCAATCCCCAACTTTAAGTATCAATGAATATGTCCGTGGCGATGAATATATGAGAGGTACATTCAACGGTGACGGCATTAAGAAATTCAAATTAGTAGTAGATGGACAAGAAAGCAATCCTGGTTTTAAAATCACTGGTGAAAACCAATTTGAAGTTTATATTGGTAATAAAATCACGGCTGATTCAAAATCTATAAAATTAGAAGGTCTAGATAAATCTGGAAATGTCTTAGTAAGTCAAGAAGTTTCAGTTTCCCAACCAGAATTAGTTCCAAATGAATATACACGTAATTCAGAGTATCTAACAGGGACTTACAAAGGAGATATCCGTTCTATCAAATTAACTGTTGATAATAAGGAATACAAACCAGGCTTTAAATTAAAAGAAGGCAACCAATTTGAAGTTTATATTGGTAATAAGATTCCAGCTTCAGCAAATAGTTTTACAATTGAAAGTCTAAGTTTCGATGGAAAACAACTTGTTTCTGTAAATGTACCTGTTAAATAAAAGGTATGAAAGACGCTCAAAGCATAGAGAACGCTTTGAGCGTTTTTTTGTTAAAGTTCGTCTTTTTGATATAAAAGTAAAAAATTCCAACTGACTTTGATTTTTTTTCAATTATTGAGGCTGTTCTAAAAAAAAGGAAGAAATAGTTAAAATTAATACTTTGTGCAACTAAATAGAGTCATTGACCGAAGGAAGCTAAAGAAATGTATTATTTCTATCCTATCTTTCAACTAGATTCATTTAAGTTTTTAGTATGAATATAGCAGTATGTTTAAAAATGAAAAAAAATGGATAGTTAATTTTATTGATAAAAAAATAGGCTGAGGTGAAATAGATAAAAAAATGTTATCTGTATGTTTTGCTAAAATATAAATTAAGAAAAGAGGAAAGCGGCTCTCTTTTTCTGCTAGTTCATTGCAAAAAGTATTCTTTAAGGTCTTTGAACGAATGTTTTTCATTTTTAGTAACTTAGAAGAAATTTTTACCAAAATAATTGTAAAATGAGCAGAAGTAAATTTTTATAATGATAACAGTAAGTAATTTTAGGAAGTTAGGAGAAATGATCATGAAATTAGAACGTGGAATCACTGTTTCGGCCTGTGCTGTCTCTGGGGAATTAGCTACAGGGAAGATTAGTAATATTTTAACGAATGTCGTTATTGTAGAAGCAGGTGTCAAACACTATGTTGTTACTAAGAAAGTGCTGAAGGAACAAGGATATATCATCGAAGAGCCAGAAGAAGAATTAGCAAAAGATTATAAAGATTATATAGTAGCGATTTGAAGAGAAATAATCTTTGTCCCATCCTTGCTCTTAGTTTGTTCAAACTAGTTTACTGAGTGGAAAAAAGAAATATTGCTTATTCGAACAAACAGAGTGAAATCATTGGTACTGAACTAGCTTTTTTATTAGTGATAGAAAAGAAAAAAGAATTAGCAAGCAAATTGGATCTTGCTTGCTAATTCTTTTCAGTATCAAGTGAAGATCAATCAAAGTTCATGATACGTGTCGCAATCTTATTGATATCCTTAGAGATGGAATTCAATGAGATTGGGAAAATATTCTCGGTGTTAAAGGTTTCCTTATTCAAAAGCGTTCGCTCACAAATAATTAGATGACCGGTTTTTTTGATATATTTAGGCACATCGTCCATGGAATAATAAAGGGTAGTGTCAATCAATAAATCACTTGTAGACATTTTCTTTTCTAATGAATTCCGAAATACGATATGCGAAGTTTCACTTTCTGCTACGATGACCACACCTATTTTTGATTGGTTCCCATGGGTCAAGATGAAAAAGGTCAACTGACAAAATTCTTGCAGATGAAAATAAGGAATATGATGAATAGGAGTATCAAGTTCTTCAATCCATTTATTTAAAATAAACTTGACTTTATTTAATAAATCTAGTTGCTCTGCACTTAAGAAAATATGTTTGGTAACTAAGAAATTACCAACGTTCAAAGCACACGTGTATAGCAGGTTAAAGAGGGGGACTTCAAACAAAATATTGCCAAATAAATTCACACCAAATTCTTTTTCAAACATTTCGATCAATAAATCGATTTCTTTAAACTTGGTGATCAAGCGATTTCTTACATAATGATAATCAATCTCGATCATGAAATAATTTGGTGAATTGTAAGGAAGTGTACGGTAAATAAGGGCTAGATAGGCTATCTCTTCATCTGTTAAAGGTTCCTCGATTTGTATGAAAATCTCTCTAAACATATTGAAAATGATACCATCTTTAAAAATGTTCATAGCGTCGTTTGGAAAGACAATTGGATTGCTTTTTCGCCGTTCCAATGAAAGATAGATGGCGGATTTGAAGAAAGTATATTGAGTTTTATTTAAACGATTAGACAGGATATGAAGTAGTTTGTCTGCATATTTTTCAGCTTTTTCCATTGTTATGGGATCAATTTGTGTATCTAAATAGTCACACCGCATCCAAACTGAAAGGATCAAAAAGCGATACTGTAACTCATGCGATTCTTCGGGTTCCTTCGTAAGTGGGGTGAGTGCTTCTGCAAAATAGTTCTCTACATCTTTTTTTATTTTGAATACTTTTGTCACAGATAAAAACTCTTCATCCACAAGTGTTAAATAATCATTTTCTCCCATGATATATCGGGAACAAACTCTTAAAAAATTAGAATCTTGGTAAATTTGTTTGATGAGATCATAGCGCCTAATAGATGGTTTGAAAAATATCAGTAGATGACTACTAGTCATTTTATAATAGTCGATATCATCTTCGAGTCGAATGACTAATTTTTGGAAATCCGCTTTGATTGTGTTGAATGTCACACCCAATCTTTCTGCAGTTTCGCTTACGTTCAGTTCTTTTAATTCAAATAAAAATTCAACTAACTTTACTTTTCTAATAATGTCTTTTTCTATATAATCTTCAATCATTTTAAATTCTCCTAAACAGATTTGATTCTCTTCCATTTGAAGTTTCCTTCGCTTGGTAAATATCACTTTATAACGCAAAATATCCATTTTTTGTTCGTTAAATTTTGGGGGAACCAATATAAATAAAGGTAACTATAGTTATTCTATAAGCAATTTTAAAAGGGATTTTTTTTATTATTAATTTTTTTGTGGGGTTCTATAAAAAAATTAGGAAAGTATTATGAACGAAAATACTATACTAATATAGCAACTAAATTTTTTTGTACTAATTTAGGAAGAATGAGATAAATGATTTTAAGGAGAGATGAACAAATGAAAAAAATAATTTTAGCAAGTATGGTTGTCTTCGCATTGGCAGGCTGCTCGGCAGGTAAATCAACTAAAACTACTAATACAACTAGCACTGATAGTACAGCTTCTTCCAGTCAACCAACGCAGACAAGTAGTGAAATGACATGGGCCGATAAGCAAGATATAGAAGTAAAGCAATTAACAAAAATTGCTGAAAAAACGATTACCCAAAATAATAAATTGGACCCAAAAAAATTGAAGTTTATTAAAGAAACATTATCAACAGCTGATTTAAAGACAGTTAAAGGAAAAGGCCAAGAATATAAAAATGTCAAAGAAATTTATGGGAAATATAGTTATGAAGGTAAAGAGTCTGATTTTGATCTAGTGATTTCATTTGAAAAACCAGATTCATTCAAGCAATATACAGTCATCAAATATGTAACGGATAATGAAAAAACTAATTTCAGTAAGATTGATTAAGTCAATAGTTGACTGTAGTATCCCTTAGATAATTGATAGCAACTAAGAAAGATAAAAAAAGTATTATTTTCTTTCAAAGTGAACATCGTCAATTAACGAGCAAAAATAGTTTATAAATAATTTTATTTAGGAGAATCAGAGATAAGGATGGAGCAAACAGTAAACATAGAGAAATTTTGGCGTATCATAAAAAAAAGAAAATTTGCGATTGTGATTTCTGCTTTATTAGGTTTAATTATGTCCATGCTTTTGATTGCATTTGTCTTAGTCCCAAAGTATGAATCACAAGCCCAATTAATCGTTACTTTACCTAAAAACGAAACGGCAGACATTAATGATGTCAACAGCAACTTGCAAATGATTACCACCTATAAAGACATTATTACTGGAGACTTGATAATGGATGAGGTGTCTCAAGACTTAGCGAAAAATTTTGGTGTCCATTTAACAATTGAACAATTACGAAACCTTATAAGTATCAAACAAAAGGAAAATTCTCAAATGTTTTCGATTGTCGCAACGGATCCTGATCCAAAACTTGCCCAATACATTGCTAACGTTACAGCCGAAAAATTTCAGAAGAATGCAAAAAAATTACTCAATGTAGATCGCATTTCGATTATTTCAAAAGCTACGCTTAGTGCAACACCAACAGAGCCACATAAAAAAATAGTTTTGGCCAAAGGATTGCTCATTGGTTTATTTATTGGTTTGATGATCATTATGATATTAGAATTCATGGATCGAACAATCAGTGATAGTGAGACGATTCAAAATGAATTTAATATGGTGGTGCTGGGAAGTATCCCTTATATGGATGACAATGAGAAAAAAAATCGAAAAAAGAAGTAAGGGTGTAATCAATGAGAAAGACAAGAAGAGGAAGAAATGCCACAGTCAGAAAAAATTTAATTACAATCATGGATAAAACTTCACCGATTACAGAACGCTATCGAACGATTCGGACCAATATCCAATATAGTTTTCCTTATGGTAAAAAAGTGCAAACATTAGTGGTTACTTCGCCAGGTGTAGGTGAAGGTAAATCAACTACAGCAGCTAATTTAGCAGTGGTTTACGCAAATCTAGGGCAAAAAGTATTGATCATAGATGCAGATATGCGGAAGCCAACCCTAGACAAAATTTTTTCTTTAGAGAAACATGTAGGTCTTAGCACATTATTAGGTACAAACATCAAGGCTAAAGAGTGTATACAAGAAAGCTTTGAAAAAAATCTTTCTGTTATGACAAGTGGACCGAAACCTCCTAATCCGGCTGAATTGTTAGGTTCTTCTCGCTTAGAAGAAGTGATTGAGGAGTTGGAAGCAACCTATGACATGATCATATTCGATACCCCTCCCTTGACTGCCGTGACAGATGCACAAATATTGTCTTCAAAAGTGGATGGAACGATTATGGTAGTCAGTGAAAAGTTAACAAAAAAAGCGAATTTTCGAATAGCTAAACATCTACTGGAATTAGTAAATGCCAATATTTTAGGAGTAGTTTACAATGCTTCTAAAGAGGATGAAAATCAAGGCTATTACTACTATGGATCGTGACCTGCTATCATGTTCCAAATGAAACTCTTTGCTAAAGAGAAAAGCATCAAAGTACACGAATGACAAAACAAAAGAACTTTTTCAAAGAAGACCCTAAGTTTTGAAAAAAATCATTTGTCGTAAGAGGCTGACACTGAGGTCTCTCATTTATTTCCTTTTATAATTATGAAAGAGTTTGAGACAAAAATTTTTTGTCTCAAACTCTTTTTATGTATACAAATCATTTTTTATTTTTTTAAGTAATTTGTTTGAAGGCTAAAAAAACAAAAAAAATCAAGTGAGGGTTCTCAGTAGAATAAAAGACATAGTTAATCCTAAATTTGCAGGATTTATTAATGAAAGGCGGAGAGATCATGAAAAATTTTAAAGGGATATTGTTTACATTGGTGTCAGTTATCTGTTTATTGTTGCCGACAGCAGTTCATGCTGAAACACAAGGGGCAATCACCAACGCAGAAAGAGATATTTTAAATGAGCTTTATACCGGTGTAACGGTGAAAGGGAAAAAATATGATTTTGATATTACAGATATCACAAAAGCAGAAAATTATCTGAAGGTCCATCAGGTGTCAGATGAAAATGCGTTAAAGGTAGCAAATTACTTAAGAGAAGCACGTCAATTGATCTTAGATAATTCACAAAATGTCGATGTTCGTTCGATCCATTCACTAAAAAATCTGATCAAAGCTTTACCACGTCCAGTGATTGAGCAATTAAAAACGATTGTCTTAAAAATCGGAGAAATTTTAAATCTGAGAGTGACTTTTTATCGAGATGGCGTTTCGGTTGTCGATCCTTCAGGTACTCCTATTTATTCTACAGAAGATGAAATCAAACAAACCGGTGCAGATTATACCACGAGCTATGTGGCTTTAGGTGCTGTATTGATGTTGGCTGGAGGCGCATATTGGGTGGCACGTAGAAGTGAGTAAGAGAGGAATCAAGGGAGGTCTAAATCGAATAGTTAACGGATGTCTGTTGGCGTTTCTTTTTTTGGTCATCAATTATTCTTTGATTTATGTGATTGGCAAACCAGTCATTCACTTTGTTACCTCCTCTATCCAGACATTGTTACTTGCAGAGGCACCCACATTTAAAGAGAACAATCATAAAGAAGCTATCAAACAACTTTCTACGAATGGAGAAAGCGAGATTTCTTCTAGTAAAATTCAATTTCCTCATTATGGTCAATTGTATGGAGAGATATCTGTCCCTTCGATCCAATTAAAAACACCATTATATTTTGGCGATTCAGCAACTATTTTAAGAAAAGGCGCGGGACAATATATGGGTTCCACTTTTCCAGGAGAAATAGGAACTACATTGATTGCTGGGCATAATAGTGATTCATTTGGCAAGTTAATTAACATCAAAGCGCAAGAGATTATAACAATCCAAACGAATTACGGTAGCTATCAATATGAGGTAGAAGAAGTAAGAGTAGCCAATAAACATGATGCTCAGATAAAGCAGGAGATTCGTCAAAGAAATAATGCCAAATTAATACTATATACCTGTTATCCGATCGACAGCATTGGCTTAACGGATCAACGATTATTTGTAACTGCAAAATTACATGCAGGACCGATGATCAATGAAAATAAATAAACAAAGGATAGTCGGCATGAAGAAAGGTTTAAGAAAGAAAACAGCACGCTTATTTTTGACCTATATTTGCTCGGTTGCATGTCTTTGCTTTTTGTCTTTGCTTTGTATCAGAGTAACCTTAGCAAATCCTAATTTCATGAGCAAGCAAATGGAAAATTCTCGATATACAAAATTAGTTCAACAAGAAATTAACGAGAAAATTCAAGATATTGGAAGAGGTAGCAATGTCCCGGCGAATCAGTTAAAAGAGATTGTCTCGTTATCATTTGTCCAAACTAATGTCAAAAAGTATGTAACTAGCCTTTATATGAGGAAAACATACGATTTATCTGGAGAAGAAGAAATCAAAGAGAAAATCCGACAACATTTAAATCACTATATTCAAACAAAAAACATACAAGTAACGAAAGACAAAGAACAAGTAATCAATAGGCTAGTGGATTCTTCGATCGAAGCAACCGAAAAATCGTTAGAAATTCCATTTTTAGCTAACTATGTGAATAAAGTGAAGCAATTTAAGCCGTTGCTGAATCAATTGATTATTGGAAATGGTGTGATCTTGGTTTGCCTACTTCTGCTATTACTCCATACCATTCATTGGTCACATCAAAAATTCCGATTTGTCGCCTTGATGTTTTTAGGCGCTGGCGGAACACTCCTATTATTACCCACATGGATCTATTTTAGTGGTGTGATTGATCGTATCGGTATTTTAACGGAAAGTGTTTATTACTTTGTACGGGGGTACTTATTGTCTTTCGTCCAAACATTTATATATGCAGGGATACTTGCTGTGGTTATGGCTATTGGAATGTATGTAATCAGTGAGATAAAAAGAAAGGTCGTTATCAATAAAGGTAGGGCTCAAAAATGATCGATTTACATTGTCATATTTTACCAGGAGTTGACGATGGGCCGAAAACCATCGATGAAAGTCTCAAAATGGCGTTGAAAGCCAGAGAACAAGGAATCACACATTTGATGTGTACCCCCCATCATAAGAATGGGCGATTTTTGAATCCCGCTACGAATGTAGCCAATGAAGTAGCAAAATTACAAACTGAATTTGATCGTAACAATATTGAGCTGAAATTGCTCGTAGGTCAAGAAAATCGTATTACTGGTACGTTGATAGAAGATTTAGAAAAAAGAGAAATTATTGGTTTTGGGCAGCAAAAACAGTTTCTACTAATAGAGTTCCCGACGAATGACGTTCCCCTTTATGCAACAAACCTCTTTTTTGAATTAATTGCTAAAGGCTATATACCAATCATCGTCCACCCAGAAAGAAATAGGATATTCATTAATGATCCGAATAAACTGTTGCCTTTCTTAGATATGGGGGCGCTAGCTCAAGGAACGGCACCAAGTATCGTCGGTTTGTTTGGACGAAAAATCCAAAAGACTGCCAAAACAATGATTCAATTAAATATGGTTCAAATGATTGCTTCCGATGCCCATAGTTTAGAAAAAAGGAATTTTTATTTAAAAGAAGCATATCACATCATTCAAAAAGATTATGGTAATGAAAAAGTTAAATCATTAAAGAAAATGCCGATGGATATCCTATACGAAAACAAAATTGAGCCGTTTACTTATCAAAGAGTGAAACATCGTCGATTTAGTTTCTTTCGTTGATTTGATCCATTCGATAAAGAAAGGTGGCAATGGGATGAGTGAAAATATCGAGGTTACGAAAAAATTTCAAGAGGGCTTTGGCTCGAGAGTCCAATTTTATCGTGTGAAGCTGAAACGCAAAAAATTATATGAACTTTCTAAAAGAATCATTGATATTATTTTTAGCTTTATTGGCCTTGTGGTTTTATCACCTCTCTTACTTTGGATTGCTCTTAGGATATATCTGGAAGAGCCGGGAAAACCAATCATTTTTTCCCAATACCGAGTAGGCAAAAATAAGCAGTTATTCAAAATGTATAAATTTCGTTCGATGTGTGTCGATGCAGAAAAAAAGCTCCCAACGCTACTGAGCAAGAATGAAGTAGAAGGGGCGATGTTCAAGATGAAAGATGACCCACGTGTAACAAAATTTGGACGATTCATTCGTAAAACAAGCTTAGATGAATTACCACAACTATGGAATGTTTTGAAAGGTGAAATGAGTTTAGTTGGTCCTCGTCCATCTTTACAAAGAGAGGTTTCGCAATATACGAAATATGATGAGCAAAGACTATTGGTCAAACCAGGTTGTACCGGTTTATGGCAAATTAACGGGCGTAGCAATATCGGTTTTTCTGAAATGGTGATGCTAGATTTAGAATATATCGAAAAGCGAAGTATTTATATTGATTTCAAAATCATCTATCGTACATTTTTTGTTATTTTGCGTCCTGAAGGAGCGTGTTGATAGGGAAATGAAAAAAAAAGTTTTGCTCTTGAGTGAATCAATGGAAGGCGGCTTAAGAAAACATATCGTTCAATTGATTGAACAATTAGACCAAGAAGAATTTGATCTTTACTTTATTCATGGAACAAAAAAAATGGATCACTGTTTTTCTGATCAATATATGCAGTTAAAAGATCGAGCTACCTTTATTCCCTGTCCTACCTTTACTAGAAATGTCGATGTGAAAAATGATTATGTTACTTACCGCTTCTTGAAACAACAAATGAAAGAAATTCAACCGGATATTGTGCATTGTCATAGTTCGAAAGCCGGTGCGCTAGGGCGAATAGCTGCTAAAAGAAATCGTATTGAGCAAGTTTTTTATACACCACATGCGTATTCTTTCTTATCTTCGGAATTTAAGCAATCTAAGAAGACACTATTTATTTGGATAGAGAAGATGCTAAGTAGGTATGCAACGAAGAAGACGTTTAATGTATCTGAAGAAGAACGAATGGCAGGTATAAAATTACACCTTGATAACCCATCCAAATTTATAGTCATCCGCAATGGATTGCCTGCAATCGACTTTCCTTCTAAAAAAACGATCAAAGAATCTCTAGGGTTGAAGGAATCGAATATTGTTATTGGTAACAACGCACGTCTTTCTTTTCAAAAAGACCCTTTTTTATTTATGGAAGTAGCAAAAGAAGTCATTCAACAAGACCCTAATTATCATTTTGTCTGGGCAGGGGATGGACCACTATTCAAAGAAGTCAAAGCATTTTTAATCAAGCACGATTTGACGGGAAATGTCCATTTATTAGGAGAAAGAACGGATAGTGAACGAATCGTTGCAGGGTATGATCATTATTTGATCACTTCGAGATATGAAGGGTTGCCTTATTCTTTGATCGAAGCGATTCGCGCTGGTGTTCCGATTATTGGCAAAAAGGTGACAGGAGTAGAAGAAATTATTGAACAAACAGGTGGTTGCTTATTAAATACAGATAGTCCTCACTCATTTGCACGAGCAATCCTAAATGCAGAGCATAGCTGTGACAAACAACAAATAATAGCGATCTATCAAAAAAATTATTCATTAAATCAAATGATTCGAGAGATTACAAAACAGTACAACGGAGAAAATTGAGAGAAGGCATAGTATGGACAAACGCTTAAAGGATAAAAAAATATTGTTTATTGCATGGAAATTTTACGATTATCCACAGCTGATCATCGAAGAATTAGAAAGAAAAGGCGCAAAAGTGACGTATTATAATGCGATCCCTTCGGACTCACACCTCAAAATGAAACTTTCTACAAAGTTCAATACCTTAAGAGAGAGTTATCTGAAGCAAATTTTATTAGCGATAGGACAAGAAAATTATGATTACTTTTTCGTTATCAATCCAGTACTGTTTCCTGAAAAGTTCATCAAAGAGGTGACCGATATTGTTGGACCGATCCCTAAATTAGCCTATTTGTGGGATTCAATTGCTACATTTTCACAAGTGACTAGATACTTTGATTATTTTAATTATTTATATAGTTTTGATGCGAAAGACTGCAAGAAATACGCAGAATTAAATTTTTTGCCATTATTCTACATAAATTCCGATGAGAAAAACAAAAAAGAGCCAACCTATCTTTTTTCTTTTGTGGGATTCGGTCATAGCATGCGTTACTCATTTATCAATCAAGTAAAAGAACTTTGTGAGAAAAAACAATATAGCTACTATTTCAAACTATATCTTCCTTCTATCTGGCATTTTTATTATTACAAATATGGAACTAAGACACTCGCAACAGCCAAAAAAGAAGAATTCATCTATCAACCACTTCCGCAAACACTCGTTAATGAAGTGGTTAAAGAGAGCAAAATTATTTTGGATCTAGAGCTAGCAAATCAATCAGGTCTCACGATGCGTACGATTGAGACACATGGAATGAGAAGAAAACTGATTACAACAAATCCAGAAGTGAAAAATTATGATTTTTACCATCCTGATAATATTTGCGTAGTTGACCGAAAAAAGCCAGTTATTCCACAACGTTTTATTGAGACAGACTACCATTTACTAAATGATCAACTTTACAAAAACTATCAATTATCCACTTGGCTCGATCGGATCTTCAGTGGAAAGGAGTAAGGAAATTGAAGAGAATTAGCGTGATTGTTCCAATCTATAACGGAAGCTTGTATTTAGAAAATACACTCCAAGCATTATTGAATCAGCCCTACAAAAACATCGAGTTGATTTTGATTGATGATGGTTCACAAGATGATAGTTATCAAATTTGCCAAAAATTTGCACAACAAGATGAACGTATATTATTGATTCATCAAACAAACGCGGGGATCTGTGCAGCCCGTAATACAGGTTTAGCTTATGCGACAGGCGAATTTGTTAGTTTTATCGATCAAGACGATGCAATTGATCCCAATATCTATGTCTATTTGTCTAACAAAATCGGAGATGCAGATATGATCGTAGGCGGCAAATCGATGCAGTTGATTGATAAGAAACAACTGCTTTTGTCTGAAATAGATTACTCCTATGAAGAAAAGCAATTAAAGGATCAAAAAGAGATTGCTTATGCTTTGTTTAATTTAGATCATCGAATGACGTTTCTCCATTTATGGAATTGTTTGTACCGAAAAAAAATAATAGATGAGTATGATTTGAAATTCGATGAAAGATTTCGTTATGGGCAAGAAGATACTTTATTCAATTTTAACTATGTTTCTAAATGTCAAACGATTCAGCTGGTCCCCGAAGTAGTTTATCAATATAGTCAACGTGAATTGACGAGTACTTCTTTAAAAAATAATCCCTCAGCTGTGAAAGATTTTCAAATATTTATAGAAACAATTGGAGAAATTGAATGGAATGAACGCGTTTATCCCTACTATCAAAAATATCGCTATACTTATTTTTTACGACATGGGTTGAATATCTATACCCAATTCGGCATGAATACAGCGAATCAAAAAAAGATGCTACAAGATATCCAACAACTATTGTCCAAAGAGAAAATACAGAAACCTTTAATCATAGAATCATCACGGTGTTATAGAAACTATTTATGTCTGGTGAGTCGTTTAATGGAAAAACGGAGATATCGAACCTTGAATCAGTTGATTTATGGAACCAGTTTTATAAAAAAAATGTTGAATAGGGTGTCTGCTGGATGATCATCGTTGCTTATTTTGCTGTACTGATACTTAATTTTATTGAAGTTTTCAGAAATAAACGCAATAAATATTTACTCTTATTAAGTGTTTTGATCCTCGGATTGATTTTTGCAGGTGGTACTGAAAATACAGACATGGTCTACTATAAAGCAACTTATTTTGATGATGCACGTATCAAATATAAAGCGACAGAATTCGGCTTTTACTATTTTGCACAGTTTTGCCGACAATTAAATTTAGGACTCTTTGGTATGCGTGGGTTGGTCTTTTTATTTGCAACCCTATTAATCGGTGCGACAGTTAAAAAATATTGCGTAAATACTCATCTATTTATAATTATTTATACGTTATTTTTATTTTTTATTGATGCTATTCAACTAAGGAATTTAGTGGCGATATCTCTTGTAATTTATTCATTTCCATATTTAGTAGAAAATAAAAAAATAAAATATTTTTTTGGCATAATTAGCGCTAGCTTATTTCATACGATCAGTTTATTTTATCTACCGTTTTTATTTTTATCTTCAAAAAACAAAAAGTTTTTTATTCAACTAATGGTTGGTGGTGCAATTTTTCTGGAGTTGATCTATGTAATCTATAGTGGAACTCCTCCCTATTTGAATTATTTAATCGAAGAGTTCTCAACAAATTCCGGAAGAATCCAACAATATACTGAAAAAATAACAAATGGTTCGATACAAGTTATTTTTCTTTTCTTGCTGAATGTGGGGTTAGCATACTGGGCACATTTAGGATTTCCTAAAAGTACAATCAGTCAAAAAAATAAACTATTCTCACAATATGTGTTTTATGCTTCGGTGATTTTATTGATGTTTATTCCTTTGCTTTGGTATTCTGTGGAATTTTACCGTTTAGCCAGAGGTATATTGCCTTTGATTTATATTTCTGTGATCAATGCTAGTTATAAATACAAAAAAGTCACCTATTATCAACTCGTTTTGTGGGGGATGTTAGTTATTCACCTTCTGGCTTGGTTTTATGTTTCTTATTTTTCGATCTCTATACCTGAAAGGATTTTTAATCCGCTATTTTATCAGAATGAATGGCTATAAGAAAGGACAAAATACAATGAGCATCTTATTTTTGAGTGGGATTTCTGCAGAAGAAAATAAAGGTATTTTTAAAAAGAACTGTTCCCAAGCAAAGTATATGAGCAATCATAAAAAGCAATGTTGGTTACTTTATTTTAAAAAACAAGAAATAAGAGTACGTGAGTTTTATGACAAGCAGATGATTCACGACAGTCTATTAACAAAGAGTGATGCAACGAATCACCGTCAAAAAATAAAAGATATCCAAATAGCAACAAAAAAATTATTGTTGTCGAGAGAATGGACTCATTTCTATTTTCGGGATCAATATTATACAAAAATAATGAGTGAACTGTTAAGTATCTCTCAGCAAAAAACAATTCAAACGATTATGGAAATTCCTACTTATCCTTATTATAAAGAACAATTGAATGTAGCACCCAATAAGTTAAAGGGTGGATTGAGTCTAGTATGGAATTACTTAGGTGATCGATTGTATGAAAAAAAATGCAATAAGATTGCAGTAATTGAGGCGAAGACAAGTAATAAAAAAAAGGCGAAGATGGTTTCTTTTTACAATGGTGTAGATCCGGATAATTTGCCAGTCAATTTATATCAGAAAAATGAAGAACAGCCTACACATCGGGTAGTTGCTGTTGGAAATTTTTATCCTTATCATGGGCTGGATCGTTTAATTGAAGGACTTGAATATTATTATCGGACAAAAGATGAGATAGCACCAGAGGTCTTCTTTGACATTGTTGGTGGGGGACCAGCAATTGAAGAGTTAAAACAACTGGTAGCATCTTACCGATTACAAGGATACGTTATATTTCATGGGTATAAAGATCGTCAAGAATTAGAACAGCTTTATGGTGAAGCTTCAATGGCTATCGGTACATTAAAGTTACATCTACGAGGTGCCAATATTGAGACAGCTATCAAAGTATCCGAAGCACTTTATCAAGGAATTCCAGTGATTACATCAGGCGAAACACCATTTTTTAGTGCAGTAAAACAAAATATTTATCAAGTAAAGGATGATGATTCACCGATCTCAATCAACGAAATGCTTCAATTTTTGGGAAAAAAACGTATCCCTGTTGGGGATCAGGTGTTACTCGACCTCTTCTCATGGGGAAAAATAATAGAAAAAATAGTAAATTTTGGGAGTGAGAATTGATGAAAATATTAGTAACTGGAGCAAACGGTTATTTAGGAACTGGAATTGTAGACCAACTGATCAATGATGGAAATGAAGTTATTGCGACAGATGTCAGAACGAATCGAATAAATAAAGAAGCCACTATCTATCAAGAAAATCTTTTTGATATTTCTGATCCGTATCATTATTTTGGTGAACCGAACGTATTAGTCCATCTTGCATGGCAAGATGGATTTATCCATAATGCAGAAAGTCATATTAGAAACTTATCCGATCATGCACTATTTTTAAAAAAATTTTTCTTATCAGGAATCGATAAAATCGTAGTGATGGGATCGATGCATGAAGTTGGATTTTATGAAGGCTGCATTAACGAATTCACTAGTACACACCCAATGAGTTACTATGGCATTGCAAAAGATTCATTGAGAAATTTCAGTTCGTTTATGGCTAAAGAAACCAATAAAAAATTTCAATGGTTGCGTGCTTATTACATTGTATCGAATCAACCGGGTGGTAGTTCGGTTTTTTCAAAAATCATTGAGAAAGCCAAGGAAGAAGAGGTAAACTTTCCTTTTACAATGGGGGAAAACCAATACGATTTTTTAGACTATGATGATTTTTGTTTTCAAGTAGCAGCAGCTGTTGAACAAGACGAAATCTCAGGAATCATTAATATTTGCTCAGGTTATCCTGTTAAATTAAAAGAACGTGTCGAACAATTCATTGCAGATAATCACTTGAATATTCATTTGGATTATGGTGCCTATCCCGATAGAAAATATGATTCTAAGGCTGTATGGGGGGATAATAAAAAAATACAAAAAATTTTAAAACAAGCAAAAAATAAAAAAATAAGTAAGGTGTAAGAAATGAGACTATCTGTTTTCGGTATGGGCTATGTAGGGCTAGCAAATGCATTGTTGCTTGCCCAAAATAATGATGTGGTTGCTTATGATATCGATCAGAAAAAAATCGAGAAACTAATAAAAGGTTGTTCCCCAATCGAAGATAAAGAGATCCAAGAATTTTTGAATAATAGAGAATTGGGAATAACTTTTACACAAGACTTCAAAAGTGCAGCATCATGGGGAGAATTTATTTTGATTGCTACTCCAACCGATTATGATGAAGAAAAAAACCTATTCGATACTTCCTCCATAGAAGAAGTAATCGAAAAGGTAAAGGCAGTACGTACGGATGCTGTATTTATCATTAAGTCAACGATTCCTTTAGGTTATATTAAGTATTTAAAAAAGAAATATCAATCAGAGGATTTTATTTTTTCACCAGAATTTTTGCGGGAAGGAAAAGCATTGTATGATAATCTCTATCCTTCTCGTATCGTTGTAGGCGAAAACACGAAAAGAGGACAAAAAATTGCTTCGATGTTTAAAAAAAATACTCGAATAAAAGATGTTCCTGTTATTTTAACTGATTCAACAGAAGCAGAAGCGATCAAACTGTTTTCTAATACCTATTTAGCATTAAGGATTGCTTATTTCAATGAACTTGATACTTATGCTGAAATGAATGGATTAGATACAGCTCAAATTATCTCGGGGGTTTCAATGGACCCAAGAATAGGGGACTATTATAATAATCCTTCTTTTGGTTATGGCGGATATTGTTTACCGAAGGATACGAAACAATTACTAGCGAATTACCAGCACGTGCCAAATGATCTGATCCAAGCCATCGTTCAGTCAAATGATACAAGAAAAACATTTATTGCAGATCGTATCATGGAAAAAAATCCAGATGTAGTAGGGATTTATCGTTTAACAATGAAGGCGGGCTCTGATAATTTCAGATATTCATCTATTTTAAGTATCATGCGTCTTTTGAAAGATCAAGGCATTAACGTAGTCATTTATGAACCGACAGTGAAGAAGGAGCATTTTTCGACATTTAAAGTAATAAAGGACATTGATGAGTTCAAGAAGCATTCAGATGTGATATTAGCCAATCGATTTGATCCGTTACTCAAAGATGTAGAAATGAAAGTCTATACGCGAGATATATTTGGAAGGGACTAATAGAATTGAAACATGTGCTTAAAAATTTTGGGTATCAGTCATTATTTCAACTGACAAAGATTATCATGCCAATCATTACAGTCCCAATTGTTTCAAAAGCATTAGGTCCTGGAGGATTAGGGATTTTTAATTACACCAATTCGATTACTCAATATTTTGTGTTAGTCGCTAGTTTAGGGATCTCGATGTATGGGAATCGAGAAATCGCATTAGTTTATAATCGTAAAGAAAATATTTCAAAAACGTTTTGGGAAATCTGTTTATTAAAAGCAGTTTTAACATGTATTACACTTTTAGTTTTTTTGTTATTTACTACTTTTTTAGGTAATAAGATCTATTTCTATATACAAAGTCTCACTATTATAGCTGTTATGTTTGACATTTCGTGGTTTTTTATGGGAATCGAGGATTTCAGAAAAACGAGCATGATCAATCTGGGAATTCAATTTGTTACTTTCATTTTGATTATCTTTTTGATTAAAGATTCTTCTAATACGATTTTATATGTTTTACTACAGTCAGTAGGAACCTTATTATCTCAACTATTGACATGGCTATTTATTCATAAACATATAAATTTTAAAAAGGTAGCATTCTTAGATAGCTTTAGACATATCCGATCATCTTTTGAATTTTTTATCCCACAGGTTGCTATTTTACTTTATACGAATCTAAACAAGACTTTATTGGGTGTTTTTATTGGTAGTACAGCTGTTGGTTATTACACTAATTCATTAACAATCAATACGGTATTTATCACGGTTATTACAACGCTTGATATGGTGCTATTACCGCACATGAGTGGGTTATATGCCAAAGGAAACATTAATAAGATGGTGGACATCATTGATAAGACGATTCATTTACAATTATATTTTAGTGTTCCAGCGATGTTCGGGATGCTTACGGTTTACGATAAATTAGTTCCCTGGTTTTTTGGGAAAGAATTCTTATTCATCAATAAAGTTATTCCACTTTTTTCTATTTTGATCGTTGTGATGCCCTTAGGTATGTCCATTTCTAGACAATATTTGATACCGATTGGCAAAGTAAAAATCTACAATAAATCTGTATTAATTGGTGCGGTTATCAATATTTTATCTAATTTAATCTTGTTACCGTGGATCGGTTTTTTTGGAGTGGTTTTTTCAAACCTTTTAGCAGAAATTTTTGTAACAGTGGTACGTACAAAATCATTCTTGAATCAAACAAATTTTAGCTTTAAGAAAAAAAACTTACTGGTTATTTTTTGTTCATCCATTATTATGTGGTTCGTTACAAGAATAATTACAAATGGCATGTCACCTACCTTTTTGACTAATCTAATCCAAGTTTCTATAGCCGTCCCTATCTATTTTTTACTAACGTCTTTGTTTGGCTATAACCCTATTTTGAGTGGTTTAGGGAAATGGAAAAAAGAAAATTGAACACGAGTAGTTTCCTTGCTCAAAATTTTTAATAATTTCAATAAAGAGTAGATTCGTATTTTTTTTAAGAAAAAATGACGTTGAATAATCCTTTAGAGTAAAGAAGTAAATAGACGCAGTTTGGTTTCAGGTAAAATTTACTATTCTTGTAAACAACCCAATCATTCCTATACACTAACCTTTTATGTGATACCCAATTACCTAGATGCCAACTACTATATTTACAATCAACTTTGGAGGGCGAAATTTATGAGCAAAATTTATGAGCAAAATTTATGAGGTAGCTACTATTAATACAGGTGGTCGTAGTGGTAAAATTTATTCACAAGAGAAAAAATTTTTGTATGATGTCGCAGCACCTGGAACCCAAAACACGGATGCAACAAATCCCGAAGAGCTCTTTGCAGCAGCTTATAGTGCCTGTTTTAACGGTGCCTTAGAATTAGTTTTATCTAGAAAGAACATCAATCAACCTAGTTCAGTAAAAGCAAACGTTGCCTTGCTGAATCATGGAGAGGCAGATTTTACAATAGAAGTTCTTTTGACAGTCTTTATCAAAGATATGCCGAAAGATGAAGCAATACGTTTTGTTGAAGAAGCAGATCAAGTTTGCCCTTACTCAAAAGCTTTGCGTGGAAATGTAACAGTAAATTTAGAAATCAGTGACACTGACTTCTAAAATCGTTCCTTTCCATCAAAAGTAATGATGAAACATATTAGAAAAGCCATGGGGGAGCTTTTCTAATATGTTTTTTTTTTATTTGTTCATGACTAGATGGTAAAAAAATAAAAAAAATAAGATGAAAGATTTAAGTAGAATAAAGACATAGGGATATATTATTTGCTTTATCTCTTATATTCTCTCAATGAGGCTGGAGGATTCAATTCATCCAGCCTCAAACTCCTAAAAAAAGAACGATTAATCGTTCATTTCAAGAATCTAACAATTGATTTTGAAGGAGCGGAAAAGATGAAGTTGTTTGTATGGTGTTTAACGGTATTAACTAGTTTTAGTTTGGGGATGTTGGTGATGTTTGTTTTTAATTATCCTTATGAAAATTATGGGAATGAAACGAAAGAAATCAAGGTTGCCAATGTTTCTAGTTCGTCCACATCTGCGGATGAAATTGAGGAGCCGGAAAAATTCAATGTATCATTAAAAGAAGCACTTGAAACTTATCAGACTTGTTATCCTAATCAAGCGATTACTTCTGTGAAAGTTAGTCAGACTGTTGGTCCTTACTATTACGAAATTACTGGTAGAGATGCAACTGAAGAATGCAGTGTAAGAATTTCAACTAAAACAGCGAACATCAAAAAAAAAAAGTACATCGCAGACGAAACAAACACGAACAAGCCACTACCGAGCAATCCGCAGATCTGTTCAATATCAAAAACTTAAAAAGTTTATCGGAAGTTACTAAAGTAGCTGAAAATGTAGCTGAAAAAACGAATGGGACAGGAAAAGCGGTAAAGTGGTTCCTTGAAAGACAATCAGGAAAATCGTATTGGACAATTACTATTAAAGAAAAAATAAAAAAAGTGACAGTCAAAGTTGATGCGTATACTGGCGAAGTTCTAAAAGCTGAGCAGAAGTGAGCGAAATGAAAAAAGCGACTGCGGCTGAAGCATGTGAAACGACCCTCAAAAGTTAGATTTTTGGTCTAACTTTTGAGGGTCGTTTCATTGGACATTGATTTTTATACGTTTTTTGGCAATTGTTCATAAAAAGCTGCTTTAGTTGCTGTAATATAAGGATTTAACCATAAATAACCAATTCCAGCAGTTAGCATGGCTAAGATATGCCAGCCAATAAAGGATAGATCAAGCCAGAACAATTTACCTTTGTAGCCATCCATTAATTTACGACTAGCAGTGATCGTATTGAGCACTCCTGGTTTTTCCCCTGTTTCAGTGATAACATCATAGTAAATGAAGTAACTTTGGGAATAAGAATAACTTTTGATGATACCAGGAATAACGAATAATAACGCCCATAAAGTAGTAAAGATCGAAATCAAAATAGCTAGTAAAATCACACCACCAAGAAATAATCCTGTAAAACCACGAAAGGCATCTTTAAATGGTTCGATGGTCGATTTGGTTCCACGCAGGATATCTAGATAGGTCCATGAGATCCCACTCATAAATAGTGCGCTGATAATACCAGACACAATACCACCACCGCTAGAAGCAGCACCTCCGTTGGTATTGTTTGCCATATCTTGGACAGCTGCAGGATCATTATAGGTATGAGCCAATAATAAAGCGGTCGGAATAGCTATGATCATAATGAGTGCAATTGTGATTAACGTTGGGACTAAATTCAATAATACAGCTTGTCCCCAGCGTCCTTTTAAACTGTCTTTTGCTTGTTGTTTCAGTTCTTTTGAAGATAGCATGAGTTTCACTCCTTTTTATTTATGCCATAAGTATAACAAAGAAGAAACAATTTGGCTTTCTTTATCTTTTATCTGTTATTATAATTTCTTTAAAAAATGAAGGTTAAATAAACACCTGTCACCCAATGAACCCTTGCAAAAAAGAGTTAGAACGATTATGATGATGGGAGTTATCAATGCGATTATTATAGAGAAAGTAGGGAATTGAATGACACAACCTGCCATTCGTTATCGTTTAATCAAAAAAGAAAAACATACCGGTGCCCGTCTTGGTGAATTGATTACTCCTCATGGGACATTTCCCACACCAATGTTTATGCCTGTGGGAACACTAGCAACTGTCAAAACCATGTCACCTGAAGAATTAAAAGCAATGGGTGCGGGAGTCATTTTAAGTAATACGTACCATTTATGGTTAAGACCTGGAGAAGACTTGGTAGAAGAAGCAGGCGGCTTACACAAGTTCATGAATTGGGATCAACCGATTTTGACAGATTCAGGTGGTTTTCAAGTGTTCTCGCTAAGCGATATGCGTAACATCGAAGAAGAGGGAGTCCATTTTAAAAATCATTTAAATGGTTCTCGGATGTTTTTATCACCAGAAAAAGCAATTAATATCCAAAATAAATTAGGATCAGACATCATGATGAGCTTCGATGAATGTCCTCCTTTTGATGAAAGCTATGATTATGTCAAAAAATCAGTGGAAAGGACCTCACGTTGGGCTGAGCGAGGCTTAAAAGCCCATCTGAATCCTGATCGTCAAGGATTATTTGGTATCATTCAAGGAGCTGGGTTTGAAGATTTACGTCGCCAAAGTGCAAAAGATTTGATCTCAATGGATTTCCCTGGCTATTCAATCGGTGGTTTGTCTGTTGGCGAACCTAAATCAGAAATGAACCGTGTGTTAGAGTTTACAACACCATTGATCCCTGAGGATAAACCACGTTATTTAATGGGTGTTGGTGCAGCAGATTCATTGATTGATGGCGTGATTAGAGGAGTCGATATGTTTGACTGTGTCTTGCCTACACGTATCGCAAGAAATGGTACTTGTATGACTTCACAAGGACGCTTAGTCGTGAAAAATGCACAATACGCACATGACTTCCGCCCAATCGATGAGAAATGTGACTGCTACACATGTAAAAATTATACACGTGCGTATATTCGTCATTTGATCAAATGTGATGAAACATTTGGGATACGGTTAACGTCTTACCATAACTTGTACTTCTTATTAAACTTGATGAAACAAGTGCGTCAAGCGATCATGGATGACAATTTATTAGAATTTCGAGCAGCCTTTTTTGAGGAATATGGGTTTAATAAAGAGAATGCCAAAAGTTTCTAATCTTTTTCACTAAATTTATGTAAAAAACTAGTGTCTCACGCCTTTTTCTGCTAAAGTTGAGTGTGTAGATACATGTTAGTGAGGTGAAAAAAATGGGATCATTACCAATGTTAGTCATGTTCGTTGCTCTTTTAGCAATGTGGTATTTTATGTCACGTTCACAAAAGAAACAACAACAAGAACGACAAAATTTACTAGACAGTATGAAATCAGGCGATGAAGTAGTTACAATCGGCGGATTACATGGTGTTGTTTCAGAGATCGACAATGAAAAACGCACAGTCGTTATAGATTGTGAAGGGATTTTTCTAGAATACGATCGAGCAGCCATCAAAACGGTTAAACCTGGAACTGTCGTAACCAATGATTCGACAGTAAATACGGTAGAAAAAACAGAACCAAAAGTTGCTGAAACAGTAGAAGTGAAAGAAGAAGCTACTGAAACTGTTGAAACACCTGAAGATAGTAAAGAAAACAAATAGGTAAAGCTTAGTAGTTGAGTCTGAGACGGTGTCTCGGGCTCTTTTTTTATCCTAAAACTCTGACTTTGTTAAGTTTTGAATAAACTTTTTTTGATAAAATACTTTGGATAATTAGGATAATAAATAAAAATACTGATAAATAAAGGAGTTAATCGAAATTTAAAAAAACTGTGAAAAAAATCACAATAAAGGTTTACATCTGAAAAGGTTTGTTGTATGATGAGAATGTGAATTAATTAACAAACAACCATGACCCATTAGGAGGAAGACAATGGCTAAAGTAATGGAGAAAGAACAACCAAAAACTATTGATGTTCAAGGAATGATTGATGAATTAGCAACGAAAGCAAATGTCGCATTAAAAGAGATGGAAAACTTTGATCAAGAAAAAGTAGATCATATTGTGCATGAAATGGCAATGGCAGCATTAGATCAACATATGCCGTTAGCTAAAATGGCAGTTGAAGAAACTGGTCGTGGAATCTATGAAGATAAAGCGATCAAAAATATGTATGCTTCTGAATATATTTGGAATAACATCAAGCACGATAAAACAGTTGGTGTCATCAATGAAGATGTTCAAAAAGGCTTGATTGAAATTGCTGAACCAGTTGGTGTGGTTTGTGGGGTAACTCCAACAACTAACCCAACATCAACGACAATTTTTAAATCAATGATCGCGTTGAAAACAAGAAACCCAATCGTTTTTGCATTCCATCCAAGTGCTCAAAAATCTTCTGCTGAAGCAGCACGTGTCGTTCGTGATGCAGCGATCGCAGCTGGCGCACCTGAAAATTGTATTCAATGGATTGAACATCCATCGATTGAAGCGACTTCAATGTTGATGAATCATCCAGGGATCGCAATTGTTTTAGCTACTGGTGGGGCAGGAATGGTAAAATCTGCTTATTCAACAGGAAAGCCAGCTTTAGGTGTTGGACCAGGTAATGTACCAGCATATATTGAAAAAACAGCAAAAATCAAACGAGCAGTGAATGACTTGATCGTTTCTAAAACGTTCGATAACGGAATGATTTGTGCTTCTGAGCAAGCAGTAATCGTTGACAAAGAAGTCTATGCTGCAGTTAAAGCAGAATTCCAAGCACATCAAGTCTATTTTGTGAAACCAGCTGAACTTTCAAAATTAGAAGATGCAGTGATGAATGAAGGTAAATATGCAGTAAATCCAGCAATCGTTGGACATTCTGCAATGGACATTGCAAAACTAGCTGGCATCAAAGTTCCAGAAGGGACAAAAATGTTAGTAGCTGAATTAGAAGGTGTCGGAGCGGATTACCCTCTTTCACGTGAAAAACTTTCTCCAGTACTTGCAATGGTTAAAGCAAACAATACAGAACATGCCTTTGAATTATGCGAAGGAATGTTGAACTTAGGCGGGTTAGGCCATACTGCAGTGATTCACTCAGAGGATGAAGAGCTGCATGTGAAGTTTGGTCTACGGATGAAAGCTTGCCGTATCTTAGTAAATACTCCTTCAGCAGAAGGTGGAATCGGAAATATCTATAACGAAATGATCCCTTCACTAACTTTAGGTTGTGGTTCATATGGTAAAAATTCTGTTTCTAGAAATGTAAGTGCCATCAACTTGATCAATGTCAAAACTGTAGCGAAACGGAGAAATAATATGCAATGGTTCAAATTACCACCAAAAATCTTCTTTGAAAAGAACTCTTTGCTTTATTTAGAAAAAATGGAAAACATAGAGCGTGTCATGATCGTTTGTGATCCTGGTATGGTGCAGTTTGGTTACTGTGATACGGTTCGTGAAGTACTATCAAGACGTAAGAATGATGTAAAAATCGAAGTCTTCTCAGAAGTTGAGCCAAATCCTTCAACAAACACAGTCTATGCAGGAACGAAATTGATGGCTGATTTCAAACCAGACACAGTGATTGCATTAGGTGGCGGTTCTGCAATGGATGCTGCTAAAGGAATGTGGATGTTCTATGAACACCCAGATACTTCATTCTTTGGAGCAAAACAAAAATTCTTAGATATCCGTAAACGGACATATAAGATCGATAAACCAGAAAAAACACAATTTGTGTGTATTCCGACAACTTCAGGAACGGGTTCTGAAGTAACACCTTTTGCCGTTATCACAGATAGTGATACACATGTGAAATATCCATTGGCAGATTATGCATTAACACCAGATGTAGCAATCGTCGACCCACAATTTGTCATGTCAGTACCAGCTTCTGTCACGGCAGATACAGGGATGGACGTATTAACTCATGCGATTGAGTCTTATGTTTCTGTTATGGCTTCTGATTATACAAGAGGATTGAGCTTACAAGCAATCAAATTAGTCTTCGATTACCTAGAAAAATCAGTGAAAACTCCTGATATGGAATCACGAGAAAAAATGCACAACGCTTCTACAATGGCAGGGATGGCATTTGCGAACGCCTTCTTAGGAATTTGTCACTCAGTTGCGCATAAAATTGGTGGAGAATATGGTATCCCACATGGTCGTACAAATGCCATTTTATTACCACATATCATCCGCTATAATGCAAAAGATCCACAAAAACATGCAATGTTCCCTAAATATGATTACTTCCGTGCAGATACAGACTATGCAGATATTGCTAAGTTCTTAGGGTTAAAAGGACAAACAACAGCGGAATTAGTTGAAGCTTTAGCAACAGCAGTTTATGAATTAGGACAATCAGTTGGAATCAATATGAGCTTGAAGGCGCAAGGTGTAACACAAGAAACCTTAGATTCAACGGTTGACCGTATGGCAGAACTTGCTTATGAAGATCAATGTACAACAGCAAATCCAAAAGAGCCATTGATCAGTGAGCTAAAACAAATCATTATTGATGCTTATAATGGTTAATTCAATACAATTATAGTTAATCAAGCCCCTTTTCCAGATAAAGATGATCTGGAAAGAGGGGCTTTTTTTGTCGGAAAGGGGAACAATCTCGTTAGAACTAGCGTAGGAATTTCTTTTGTTAGAAAAAAACGATTAATTCGCTTTTTTAGAAAAAGTAGTTTTATCAAGACTAATGAACCATGTTACTTTAGATAAGTAAAAATGAAAAAAGGAAGGAAGTTTTTAGGATGACAAAACCAGTATTTGAGAAAACAAAAAATCAAGAAAATATGGGAAAAGAACAATTGATGTCAACCGTTGATTCATTAGAAGTCAAATTGCGGGAAAACTTAGAACCACTTGAAAACGTACACAAATACACTGAGCTATACATAGAGTTGAAACATGAACTAAAGAGAGAAATTGAAGAACGGGCTAAGAAAAGAGAGGATTGGTATAAGAAAAAGCATTCTCAAATTAAAAAAAAGGAAGATTGTGAGCAGGAACTTCAAAACGCAGTGAAAGCAAAAAAAATGCATTATATAAAAGCACCAAGCGAGTACATGGTGAAACGATCAAGAGCAAAAAAAAAGAGCTTAACGAAATAGCAAAAGAAATCAAAAATTGCAAGTCTGAGATAAAAAAACTGACGAAGGAAATGCAGTATTTAACTGGTAGGAGAGGTGAAAAATGGATCGATCATTCTTTATTAAAGTACGTGGTGAACACTAAAGTTGTCGCAGATGAAAAAAATACACCGAAGGATGACAAACTAAAAGAGGAAGCAGCAACAAAAAATAATATAGTAACAGAGGAGGAAGCAGCAACCGAAAAAAATATAGCAGCAAAAGAAAAAGTAACAACAAAAGAACTAAAACTGGTTACTAAAGAATTGACTGAAAAACAACGAAAGCAACAATTAAAAAATAATCTCCACAATCTTAAGGAGCTAGATCAAACGTTAAAAAAATTAAGGAATGTAAAGAATCCTTGTTTTAATCAAAATAAAATAGACTATTATGTCATAATACGTTTATATCTTAAAAGATCTATGCAGCTAGAAAAAATTATACGATTCAGGATTAACCCTGGCGGAAAAACGCTCAATCTATTTAGTGGTGGTAAAGTGGATAAAAAACGAAAAAAAATAGAACGAGATCTTCAGATGAGTTGGAGAGATATTTATAGTTATCTACTAACCAATCCAGATAACTTTAAGCGTGAAACAGCAGTTCAGGAAAAACAGCAGGGGAAAAAACAATTGACTGATCTAATAAGCAAAGAACTAGGGAAAGTATGTGAAACGAGTAATCCTGAGATAGGGAAGGGGATGGGTATAATAAAACCTAGCGCTCCGCCAATGATGCCAGGAATGGAATTATAGCCGTTTGTCAAAGATACATAGGTTTTATTTTTGTTTATCAGATGCAAAAGAGTTGGTATCCTATTATTTATCGCATGAAAACTAGAACAAACGTATGAGGCGATTGGTGAAGGATAAAATAGAGTCAACGCCATAAGAAAATCTCATTCTTCATTCTAAGGGAACTTTGTATTTTTGTAGACAAAAAAGGTCGTCATTCATCTTTTCGATGATTGGACAACCTTTTTGAGTTGAATCGATTTGTTTATTTCTTTCGTGTGCCATATTTGGTCAGAGGGATTCCTCGGGCTTCGCACCAATCTTTAGTAGTTCCAGATAAGATCAAGGGTTGGTGATGAAGTTCTTGGATAGTTTTAGCTCCTACCATGGTCAATAGCCGTTGAAGTTCTGTTTGCCATTGTTGGACTAGTTGGATCGTTTCTGCCACGCCGTGTGTCATGAGATGCGTTAAGATCGTTCCAGAAACGCCTACTGCATTGGCACCAAGACAAAGTGCTTTGAAGAGGTCGAAGGCATTGCGAATACCACCAGAAGCAAGAATCTCTACTTGATGTTGGGCTTCGTTTGCCTCTAGCAGAGAAGTAACCGTTGATTGTCCCCAATCGACTAAATAATCTAACTCTCTTTTTTTGCGACGAGCATTTTCGATTTGAGTGAAGCTGGTTCCGCTTCGGCCACTGATATCGATTGTCTGAACCCCCAACTCGGCTAGTTCATCAATCGTTTCTCTGGTCATACCAAAACCGACTTCTTTCACGATCAAAGGAACCGAAATGCCTTCGCTGATTTCTTTGATCAATTCTTTCCAATTGGAAAAATCACGATCCCCTTCAGGCATCACCAATTCTTGTGGTGCATTGAGATGGAGTTGTAAAGCATCGGCTTGAAATAGTTCAATCGCCTCTTTTGCTCGTGCTAAAGAGGTGCCGGCTCCTACGTTGGCAAGAATCTTTCCTTCTGGATAAACGTCACGCATGATCGTGTAAGAATCGCTTAAAGCAGAATCTTTTAAAGCTGCACTGACTGAACCCGTGGCAATCATTAAATTTGTTTCTTTTGCGATCATCGCTAGATCATGGTTGATTTTTTTAGTTTTTTCACTTCCACCAGTCATAGCATTGATATATAAAGGATAGTCTAAAGTTAAGCCAGCAACAGTCGTATGTAGATCAATCTCTGACATGGAAACTTCAGGTAAGGGGTTATGAACGATTCGAACCGTATCAAATTCATTTTTTTGTTTACTATGAAAAGCTTTAGCTAATGAGACATGTTCATCTTTTCGATTCATCCTTTTTCCTTTCGTTGGTTACTATAGACGTGTAATGGCAAGGGTGTAATTTCTGCTAATTCCCAAGCGCTCATCAAAGGCAAGATACCGGATTTTTGATCCACGATTACGATACCACAATCGCCACCACCTGCTCCAGATGATTTTGCTGCGCCCTCGTATTCTTCTGCTAAGCTACATAATTTATTTAAAGCAGGGGTTTCGATCAATACGCCCGTAATTGACGATAGCTCATGGAGTAGTTGTCGGTTTTTCCTGATCATGGCTTGGATCAAATCAATGTTATTTTCTTTGAATCCTTTAATCATTTCATGAACGCATAAGGTACTATCTTGTAAAAATTTTTGATAGGCTACCATTTTTTCCTTACGTGAGCGATGGACTTGATCGACTAAATCAGAAGTTGATGCAGGACTGCCAGTCCAACCAATCAGTAAACGCAGATCTTTCGGTGTCGGAAGAGACTCAATAGATAAACCAGGCCAATCCATTTCGATGAGTTCAACGATTGTATGTTGTTTTTCTTGTTCTTGGAGCCACTGGTGATCAAAGGTTGAAAAAGCAATCCAACCACCATAACAACTAGCTGCAATATCTCCACAAGAGCCATTATCTTGAACCGTTAAATTTGCTAGTGCAGCAATTTTGAAAATTTCAATCTGTGTAAGATTTAACGCATAAAACATATTCAATGCCTTGACTGTTGCGACAGTTACGGCGCCACTTGAGCCTAGACCGTATTTGCGTCCGTTAGAACTATCCAATTCACTTGTCACTTTTAGGTCATAAAAAGAAAGTAAAATATTTTTTTCTCGTGCGTATTTTTCAGTCAAACGAATGGCAGCAAGGATATAATGAAATGGATTTTCACGAATATCCAAGACAAGTTCACCATCACGCCGAGTCCAACGAATCGGCATGCCACTATATTGCTCAGATTGGATGCTGCCGACTTTTCGTGCGGTTTCAACGGTTACAGTAACAAACTGATCAATGGCTACGATGATAGCCGGATGTCCGGTTTCAACAACTGCGTATTCTCCAGCAATATAAAGTTTTCCTGGTGCAGATACTTCAATCATAAAAATCTCCCTTTATTCAATAATCGTCATTCCTGGACCTGCAAAAGCCGAAATGACTTGTTGGCTACTAAATAAGTCACTAAATGTTGTTTTGACCTTATCTAGATGGTCTTTTTGAACTAGCACTTTCACATTTGGGCCAGCATCCATAGTAAAGTAACAAGGAATCCCTTGGTTTCTTAAATCCCGCACCGCTTGCATGGCTTTTAAACTATCAGGAGACCAGTAGGTAAATGGCGGACGTGCAGCTAATGTCGTTCCATGCATTTTTAACCCATTTTGTTCCATAGTTTCACCTAGAAGTTGAAAGTTCTTAGTTTTGATTGCTTGTTTTAATTGATAAAGATCGGCTTCGACAGAATCTAACCATCCTTGATAAAAACTTGAAGTTTCAACCGTTCGGCGCATACCATCACGACTTGAGACATCCTTTTTTTGTTCATTCAACAATAGAAAGACCATCGCTAAGTGATCTTCAAAACCGTCTGAGGAAATTGGATGAGCATACGAACTTTGATCATCGTGTCCTTTTTCCCATTCAACAAATCCACCAAAAATACTCCGACAAGCGGAACCTGATCCTCTACGAGCCAGTCTTGATAAAGCTTGATCATCTAATCCTAATTTCAATGCCTCGTTGCATGCTCCGGCTAAAGCTGCTAAGCCGCTGGCAGAAGAAGCTAAACCCGCAGCAGTAGGAACGAAATTCTGGCTGATCACTTTTGCTTTTTTCTTGGTACCCGCTTTTTCTCTCACAATATCCAAAAAAGTACTGATTTTTTTGGTTGCTTTTTCAACTTGCAATTGATTATCTAAATAAAATTGGTCTTCTGTGTAAGCTTCTGAAAAGCTGACTTCAGTTTCCGTATAAAATGCATCTAATGTGAGTGATAAGCTGTTATTCATCGGGAGAATTAATGATTCATTTTTTTTACCCCAGTACTTGATAAGGGCGATATTCGTATATGCTCGTGCTTTGCCTTTAAACATAGGTATGTACTCCTAATCCTTGAATCCAAGTTGCAGCTGCTCCCGCTTGTAAGAGGGCTTCGCTGATTTCTTGGGCTTTTGTTTTTGTTTGAGCTAGCGCAATCATGCAGCCACCTCGACCACCACCAGTTAGTTTTGCTCCCAAAGCGCCTGAATCTCTAGCGGTTTCGATCAATACATCAAGAAAATCGTTGCTGATCGTTAAATTTTTTAAAATTAGTTGGGCTTCATTCATCGCTTGGGCTAAATCTTCAGGGTTATTTTTAACAATGGCTTTTTTGGCTTGCCTTGTTAAGTATCCTAGTTGTTGGATTTTTTGTCCAACTTTCTGCTGATCTTTTTCAAATAAATGAGCAACGTCTTTGACCACTGCTCGCGTCTGACCTTTGATTCCGGTATCAGCGACAATCAAAAAAGCGTCGATATTTAAAGAGAAATAATCAAACGGGTGTCCTTTCACAAAGTAGATTGGTTCTAAACTGCTTGTTGCCGCAGCATCGATACCACTAGGATTACCATGGGCAATTTTTTCTGAAATTTGGACATTTGTCAAGAGCTGTTCGCGAGAAAGTGGTTGTTCGAGATAATCGTAAAAGGCACGAGTAACTGCCGTAGCTACTGCAGCGCTTGAGCCCATTCCACGTTCGGCAGGGATAGTGCTGTGAATAGTTAACTCTAATGATTGCTCAATTTGCAGTTCCTTTTTTAAGTTGGATACTAACTGCTTGATGTTTTTTAACGAATGTGGGGCATCACGCAGTATTCCTGTATAGTAGGAAGAAACAAGCTGATCTCCTGACGAAGTGATGTGTTCATTCAAGGAAGCAACTACTTTTGCTGCCTGAAAAGGAAAAGCGATTGCCGGTTCGCCGTAGACAACTGCATGTTCGCCCATCAGAATAATTTTACCATTTGATTCCCCTTGGCCATAATTTGCCATAATCTAACTCCTTCTTTTATTCCCATAACTTTTTTGAGCAAAAAATAAAGCGCCTTGGATCCTTTGCGCTAACGAACAGATTGTATAACATAGAAGTTCAAAAAACAATTCATCTTTATTTTACTAAAACCTTCCCAGAAGTAAAATAAAGAATACGTTTTCTGTTGAAAAACCTCTTTTTTCTTAAGATTTTATTGAATTTTATGAATGGAAATATCCTGTTATTCCTAATTGACACCACCAGATATTGGGGGTATATTTAAAAAGAATTGGAAAAAGACACAACATTTAGTGATAAAGTGAGTTGGAGGTTAATGAGTGTGATTGTTTTAGCAGGTACCATTGGCGCTGGAAAATCAAGTTTAACAGAAATGATGGCTGAACACTTTGGAAGTCGAGCTTTTTATGAGTCAATCGAGGATAATGAGGTATTGCCTTTATTTTATGCCAATCCTGAGCAGTATGCGTTTTTGTTACAAATCTATTTTTTGAATAAACGTTTTGAAAGTATCAAGCAGGCAATGAAAGAAGACAACAATGTTTTAGATCGTTCGATCTATGAAGATTCTTTGCTTTTTCATTTGAATGCTGATTTGGGTCGGGCAACTGAAACAGAAGTTCGAGTATATGACGAGCTATTAGCAAATATGATGGAAGAGTTGCCGTATGCCGCACATAAAAAACATCCGGATTTATTGGTCCATATTCGTGTTTCATTTGATACGATGCTTGAACGGATCGAAAAAAGAGGACGATCATATGAACAACTTTCCTTCGATCCAAGCTTATATGATTATTACAAAGAATTGAATCGTCGCTATGATCAATGGTATGACGAGTACAATGAAAGTCCCAAAATCCAAATTGATGGCGATCGATTCAATTTTGTGGAAGATCCCCAAGCAAAAGTAGAAGTGCTGAACATGATTGAAGCAAAGTTAGCAGAAATTCGTCAAGAAGTCTTTGTTTCTTGAGTCCAATAAAAAATGATAGTATAAAGAAGACAAGATCTAACTTCGATAGCTAAGCCGAAGAAATTGAAAATAGGAGAGCTATTTTCGCTTTTCATCGGCTTATTCTGTTTTTTGAGAGCGAGACAGCGGTCAGAAGTGCTAACGATTTGTAAATTCGCCAAGAATACTTGGAAGGGTAGCCATGAGACACTCAATGAATCTATCAGTGCAGGAAGAAGGGGAAGGTATGAGAGAAAAACATTTTTTTAATTTTGATCAAAATTTTTGGCTGAATGTGCCTAGAGATGATGTAATGGGAATCAAAAATCTTAAGGAAGAGTATGGCATTAGTGATGAGATGCTTACCTATTCTTTAGACAAAAATGAACGTGCTCGTGTGGAATATGATACTCTTGATGATATTTTACTTTTAGTCACCAATGTTCCTCATCAACAAAAAATCGAAAACCACTATGAAACAAGTCCAGTAGCATTTATTCTAAAAGAAAATGGTCTATTTACATTTACGACTCAAAATACAGAATATGTGATTCGCCTGATTCGTTCAATCTTAGATCGAGATTCCGAGATAAATGTATATAGTTTACTTTTCCGTACGCTCTTTCTGATTTCAGATTCCTTCTTCCCGTTGATTGAAGAAGTGAATAGTGAACGACAACGCTTAAACCAAAAGTTGCGAGAAAAAACTACGAACCGCAATTTACTAGCTTTATCTGACCTCGAAGTTGGTTTAGTTTATCTAGTGACTGGTACAAAACAAAATGTCGTATTATTAGAACAAATCAAAGCATTAGCGATTTATCGAAAGCTCACTGAAAAAGAGAAGGAACAATTGGATGATGCATTGATTGAAGCAAAACAGGCAGTGGAAATGACCAATTTGGCCTCCCAGATCCTTGATCAACTTTCGGGAACGTATAATAATTTGTTGAACAACAACTTAAATGACACGATGAAATTTTTGACAGTCTGGTCGTTGATTCTGACTGTTCCTACCATTGTGACAGGCTTTTTCGGTATGAATCTACAATTGCCTTTTACACATTCTGTCTTTGGTTGGGGGATCGCCTTATTCATCAGTCTGATATTGTCAGTTTGGATGCTGATCGCATTGTGGCGTAGGATTCGGTAGTTTCAAGGAAGACGGTCACCAAAAAAGTTGAGTGTCTGATGAAGGGTGTGTTTCGATAGCTAAAAGTTTTTTATTTGGACAAGTATATAACTAAAGTAATTAACTGATTAGGGAATGTTTCGAGAGTCTCTAGTGAAAAAGATTGACAAAAAAATATAGATTTGCTATACTATTGAAGTTGAGAAATAAAAGCAGAAGCACCCGCTTCTCGCCTTAGTTGATTCAGTCACTGGGCTAGATAGTTTTCATCTATTGAATTAGGTGAAGTACGTGCGGGTTCTGGAAGAGAACTCGTTTTTTTATTGCCGAATATTCGGTACGCTTTTCTTTCTCTCATAATATTTGGAGGTGAATGACCATAGCAAAGGATATGATGGTTAACGACGGCATTCGTGCACGTGAGTTACGATTGATCGGTTCAGATGGTGAGCAATTAGGAGTTAAGACAAAAGCAGAAGCATTGAAAATTGCAGAACAAGCAAATTTAGATCTTGTGTTAGTTGCCCCAAGTGCGAAGCCACCAGTTGCGCGAATCATGGACTACGGAAAATACCGTTTCGAGCAACAAAAGAAAGACCGCGAGGCGCGTAAAAAACAAAAAGTGATCAATGTTAAAGAAGTTCGTTTAAGTCCAACAATTGACGTGAATGACTTCAATACAAAACTTCGTAATGCACGTAAGTTCTTAGAGAAGGGCGATAAAGTGAAAGCTTCTATCCGCTTCAAAGGCCGTGCCATTACCCACAAAGAAATTGGTCAAAAAGTCTTGGATCGCTTAGCTGAAGAAACTGCTGATATTGCGACAGTTGAGCAAAAAGCGAAAATGGACGGACGCAGCATGTTCTTGACGCTGGCACCGAAAAACGACAGTAAGTAATTTGAATGACTCACTGACTGTTGGACAGTCGATAGTCGGATAACGAAAGATTTTGAGGAGGAAATATAGTCATGCCAAAACAAAAAACACACCGCGGATCAGCAAAACGTTTCAAACGTACTGGTAAAGGCGGATTAAAACGTTTCCGCGCGTTTACAAGTCACCGTTTCCACGGTAAAACTAAAAAACAACGCCGTCAATTGCGTAAAGCAAGCATGGTTTCTAGTGGCGACTTCAAACGTATTCGCCAACAACTAGCAAAAATGAAATAAAAAAAACAAAAAGATCGAAATTTGAAGATTTATTTTTATTAGGAGGAATTAAACATGGCACGTGTTAAAGGTGGAACAGTCACTCGTAAACGTCGTAAAAGAATGCTAAAATTAGCAAAAGGTTACTACGGTTCAAAACACACTTTATTTAAAACAGCAAAAGAACAAGTAATGAATTCATACAACTACGCATATCGCGATCGTCGTCAGAAAAAACGCGATTTCCGTAAATTATGGATTGCACGTATCAACGCTGCAGCTCGTATGAATGGATTAAGCTATTCTAAATTAATGCATGGCTTAAAAGTGGCTGGTATCGAAATCAACCGCAAAATGTTAGCTGACCTTGCTGTTAACGATGCAGCAGCATTTACTGCATTGGCTGACCAAGC
>NHCFI00100__coassemble_519_pt1 | contig 39744 bp, 36 predicted proteins | sample NHCFI00100__metabat2_low_PE_009 | metagenome-assembled genome bin NHCFI00100 | reverse complement strand
AGTTTTCCAAATTTCTACCAAAAGCGCCTTTTTAGGCGCTTTTTTTGTGTTATTTTATCTTTTCTACCAATGATTTTCTACCAGAGAAAATAGATGAAATAGTGATGCAACAACTATGATATGTTTTTGATAGACATTGGTTGGGTTAATCTAATGCCTGCAAGGTAACTTACAAATAAAAGCCTATTTTTCAGTCGCCTTTTGGTGGCTATTTTTTATAGTTGATATAATGAATGCGAATAGAAATAGGTTGTTTTATCAACTATAATTATATTGTGATGTATGAGACATTTTATTGTATTTGTATTCTATCCTTTACATAAATCATCTAACAAAGAAGGTATAGTTATGTACTCTGTAGAGTTCAGCCAGCAATTTTCCGATGTATTTTCTGAGAATCAATCAAAAAAATACCAAGAAATAATCGTATATAAAGTGAATGAGTATTTGACACATAATTTTTATCGCATCAAACCTGTCCATTCATCTGCAAAATACTCTATTTATGAAATGAAAATCCATTTAGGAAAGGAAGATTTTCGAATTGCTTTTAGAATAGATGGCAAAAAGGTGCAAGTTTTTTATATTAGTCGAACGTTGAAAAAATTTTTATTTGATAAGGAAGTAAATAAGTTGGTTAATCGATTCAACAAAAATCAATGGCTAGTCGATGAAGAAAGTAGAAGTGCTGTAAAATGAACATGATTTATAAAAAGCAATTAAAACAATTTTTGAAAAAAACATTTAAGTCAAAGAACTGTTTCGCTTTAAAAATTCTTACATTCAAAAAAGATCGCTATGTATTTATTTGTTATGACCAAGAACAATACACGATAGTTGAAGATGGATTCGAAAAGAATAGGTACCAGTTAGACTCTTCAGATGAAGCAATGAAAAAAGTAATGAAAATAGCAGATATTGAATTTAAAAATAGCTATAGACTTTATACACAAGCTAAACTTAAACAATGACTCTCATTTGTTTTATCTTCTTGAAAGGAATGCTTTATTATAAATAAAAAACGACTCAAAATGAGTCGTATAAATCAATTATTGTAATAAATCATTAATTTCTTTAAATTCTTTATCAAGTTCTTTTTCATCATATTTCTCATATTTACCAGCTTCATGAAGAATTTTTTTAATTTCATGAATCGCTTTTCGTTCAACTAACCATTTTTTTAGGTTATGTTTTTTTTCTGGATTTTCAGATAACGTATCAAGTTCGTCTAATTCTTTATCCAGTTTATTAACCGTAGCAATAATTTTGTCTAAAGTTTTTTCTTCTTTATGTTCTAAATTTGACATTTATCTTCACGTCCTTTTTATTTGATAATTCAAGTATAAAATGTCAATATATTTTTTTCAAATAAAACTCTTTAGATATGTTTTATTGCATAAGTAAGTAGAACTAGTTCCCTCTATTACACTATACGATAAATCAATTTAGTTAAAAATATCCTCTTTGACTATCGTACTACTGTGATCAGTTAGGATTTGTTAGTGAGCTATTTACTCAAAAATGCCTTTATATCAGAATTTTTGGTGTTTATATGAATTGATAGAAGTCAATTTTAATCTTTAATCAAGATGCTAGAAATTAACATTGAACAGAAGAATAGAGTCATGCTATAATAATCGTGCAAAAAGGAACTGCGTCAACAGTTCCCTTTTGACAGCACCGCTAAAGACGGTGGCAATTAAACTAAATATTTCAAAAAGAAATAGCCAGTCTTCTCGCTAAAGTGACGGCTATTTCTTTTTGTCATGTTTAAGCATAGATACAACCAAGCCAATCAAAGAAATGGTAAACATACCAAATCCAAGAATGGTTTGAATTGTCTCGTATGCGGACAAAAAGGCATCTCCTTTCTCTAAAGTGTGAGATTATGTGCATAAGCACCACCTCGCTTTCAGAATGGAAAGCCATCGTCATTAAACTTTACTGTCATAAAGGATCGTAGCATATAGACTTAGGGATCATTGCTTTAAAAAAACAATCGTTCTTTTGTTTTTTATTGAATAGAAGAATAGAGGTATGCTATAATAAATACGAAAAAAGGAACTGCGTCAACAGTTCCCTTTTGACAGCACCGCTAAAGACGGTGGCGAATTCAATGGTATTTCAAAAAGAAATAGCCAGTCGTCTCGCTAAAGTGACGGCTATTTCTTTTTGTCATGTTTAAGCATAGATACAACCAAGCCAATCAAAGAAATGGTAAACATACCAAACCCAAGAATGGTTTGAATTGTCTCGTATGCGGACAAAAAGGCATCTCCTTTCTCTAAAGTGTGAGATTATGTGCATAAGCACCACCTCGCTTTCAGAATGGAAAGCCACCGTCATTAAACTTTACTGTCACAAATGATTATAGCATATAGACTTAGTTATTTTCTTGAAAATTCAAGTAGAACTGAGTCTATTTTTTTGTTTGAAAATAAAAAAATAGAAGGGATAATGTGTATTGAAAAAAACAAACCAACTCACTTATCTAGTGTTAGTCAATTTTAGATTTTTTTGGCTAACTATTTTTTTAACTATTTAATTAGTTTATTTGTTGACAAACAAAATAAATAGTTTATCATTTACTTTGTTGATATCGATATAAACTAAGTAAATATTTTGGAGGTCATCTTATGAATCATCATGAAATCTTAGAAAATCTGTTAGAAATTGCGCACCAACCGTTTTTGATTTTTGCCTATCAAGTGGAAGAAAAGACAGACAATGCTTTTGAAACATTAAAAATATTAGTGGCTGAGGACGATGTGACGGCAGGACGGTTAGCTGAAGTGCTAGATATTAAACCGTCTAGTGTGACACAAATCATCAAAAAATTAGAAGAGGCTGGGGCGGTCATGCGGGAAAAATCAGCAACGGATTCCCGAGTGACTTTGGTCAAGATTACTGATAAAGGTCGAGAAAGTCTGCAAGAGCGTGGTTCAATCAGTACAACGTTAAAAGATGTCTTATTTAAAGGTTTTGCAGAAGAAGAGTTAGCACAATTGAATACCTACCTTGAACGAATGAATGAAAATATCAATCGTCCTGAATTTCAAGAAAAATTAGCTGAAGTTTTTGGCGATGATCAACGCTGGGAACGATTCAATAAGATGAGTGCGCATTTTGGCAGAGCACGTGAACAGATGATGGATCGCAGTGGGTTCGGTGGTTTTGGTCGAGGGGGCTTTGATCGAGATGCCTTCGATGGACGATTTGATAGACATTACGGTGGCTTTGAAGGATGGAAGAAAGGACGTAGAAAATAATGGCACAAGGTGGAGGCGGAAGACCCGTTAGTATCTCGATGAAACAAATGAACACAAGATTTTCTTTGAAAGAATTTCTTAGTTTAATCAAACAAACAAAACCGCGCTATCCCTTACTGGCGATGGGAATGATCTTATTAGCAGGTTCATCAGCTGTGCAAGTTTATGTTCCTAAATTGGCGGCTAATTTAGTTAATCATTTTCAAGAGGGGATCGATTATGCTTTATTAGGAAGAGTCGTGGGGATGTTCGTTTTTTCAGCTGTAATTTCAGCGATTGGTGGGACGGTTTTAGGAATTTTTGGCGAAAACGTCATTCAAAATATGCGAAAACGTTTATGGAATAAATTAACGATACTGAAAGTCACCTATTTTGATTCGGTGAAGGCGGGTGAGATGTCCAGCCGAGTAACGAATGATACGACCCAGGTAAAACAACTGTTGGCTGTGACGTTTCCACAAACGATTGCGAGCATCATTACCGTGATTGGGACTGTTTATATGATGATCCGAATGGACTGGCATATGTCGCTAGCCATGGTTATTGCTGTTCCCGTCGTTATCCTATTGATGATTCCTGTGATGACCTTTGGTTCAAAGATCAGTCATATCCGTCAAGATGCTATGAGTCATTTCAATGGAATCGCAACAGAAACGTTGTCTGAAATTCGTTTAGTAAAAACGTCGAATGCCGAACAACAAGCACAAGAACGGGCAGCAAATGAAGTCGATCGTTTGTTTCGCGTTGGTAAAAAAGAAGCAGTCTTTGATGCTGCAATGCAACCAATCATGATGATGGTTTTTATGAGTATGGTCTTTGGTTTGCTAGCTTATGGAATGCATCGTATTGCGATTGGTGCGATGACGATCGGGGTATTGATGAGTTTTCTCATGTATCTCTTCAATCTGATCGGCGCGATGCCAACGATTGCCACGTTGTTTTCTGAAATGGCAAAAGCTGCTGGTTCGACACGCCGTGTACAAGAATTATTGAATGAAGTACCTGAAGATTTTGAATCTGGTGAAGAAGTGGATTTATCGAACAAAACATTGTGTGTTTCTAACGTGGACTTTGCTTATAGTGATGCACCTGAGGAACCGATTTTAACGAATGTGTCTTTTGAAGCTAAACCTAACGAGATCATTGCTTTTGCGGGTCCTTCTGGTGGAGGGAAATCGACTACATTCAGTTTATTAGAACGTTTTTATGAGCCAACAGCAGGTACGATCAAATTTGGCACAACAGAGATCCAAAAGATCAAGTTGTCCAATTATCGTAGTCAAATTGGCTATGTTTCCCAAGATTCTGTTATTATGGCAGGAACGATCCGTTATAATTTAACTTATGGATTAGCGGATACTTACACAGATGAGCAGCTTTGGGAAGTGTTAGAATTAGCCTATGCACGTCAATTTGTGGAAGAGATGCCCAATGGTTTAGATACAGAAGTGGGCGAGCGTGGTACGAAAATTTCTGGAGGCCAACGGCAACGACTGGCAATCGCTCGAGCGTTCTTAAGAGATCCAAAGGTCTTGATGTTGGATGAAGCAACAGCAAGTCTTGATTCTGAATCAGAAGCAAAAGTCCAACAAGCCTTGGCAAATCTGATGAAAGGTCGGACAACATTAGTGATCGCACATCGTCTATCAACGATCGTGGATGCTGATAAAATCTACTTTATCGAAAAAGGAAAAGTAACCGGTTCAGGAAAACACGCTGAGCTTGTTCAAAAACACAAAACCTATGCCAAATACGTAGACGAACAATTTAAAGTTGATACATTGCAAATTGCCTAAGTGTTAAAAAGCTGAATCCTTTTATCTTACTGAAAGAATGCGAAGAATCTAAGAGAAAGAAGAAATACTTTTTTCTGTTCTTTTTATTTGGTTAAACAATTTTCCGCGAAATCGATAATCAGGTTTAGAATATTTAGGATATGTTTGATAAGCTGAGTATCAGACATCTTGAATCCTCCTATGAATTGGTTCGTTAAACTAATTATAAAGGAATTCAAGGTGTCTTTTTTTCAGCGTTTATTCGTTTTTAGAGATACTAGAAGAGACTGAGACAAGTTTTGGCTCAGTCACACAAAGTATAGAAACAAAAGAGAAGGAATTATATACAGGTATAAAAACTCTGTCATCTGATCGCAATTTTAGTCATTTTGTCATCTATTTCATTGGCAATTGTATTTGAAAAACGACTCCTCTAGGTTCCCAGTCTCTTACGGACAGTTTGCCTTTATGCTGAGTGATGATCTGTTTGGCAATTGCGAGACCAAGACCATAGCCACCAGTTTCTTTAGAACGAGAGCGGTCTTCGCGGTAGAAGCGTTCAAAAATTCGTCTTTTGTCTTCATCGCTGATAGATGGCCCGTTGTTTTTGACTTCAATCAGCCAATTATCGTTGGAGATTTCAGATTGCAGGACGATTTTTTCTTTAGCTTCTGTGTATTTTAGCGCATTGTCCAGCAGAATAACTAGAACTTGGTGGATACGTTTTTCGTCGACTATCACTGGTTGATCGGCAAAGTTTTCCAAGACAAAATATTGATCGTTTATTTCTGCGATTTCCTGGAAGGGCTGGGCTAATTGACGAATAAATTCTTTGGGATTAACTGATTCTTTCTGCAGAAGCAACTGATTGGAATCACTGCGTGCCAAGGTTAGCAGGTCTTCAGTCAGGCTTTTCATTCGCCGTGTTTCATTCAGGGCTTGGGCAATTGGTTCAGACTCTTCCAAGATGGTGTGATTGGGTCGGGTGAACAATTGCTGCAGGCTGTTTTGAATGATTGCTAGTGGCGTGCGTAATTCGTGAGAGGCATTTTCAACAAATTCCTGTTGTTTGCGCCATGAGAGCATGATGGGTTGCATATTCATTTTTGAAATGTAAAAGCTTATTCCAATCGAAATCAGCCAAAAAACGACCATACAGATAATCAGTGTTGTCTTGAAGGTTTTCATGGAGTCTGCGATTTGATTGGTATTGGCTAAAAATTGAATATAGGCGATGTCTCCTCCTTTATCTGCTTTGATTGTATACGAATGAAAGGAAAGTTTTTGGCTAGAATAGCCTGCATTTTTTAAACTTAATGCTTGAACAGAATCGAGATTTTTCTTATCTAAGGTTAAATTTTCCAGTTCAGTGAACCGTCCACCAATCGTGTCTTTGTTGAGAATCGTTCCTTCTTTTGACCATAAAATGATCTGAGTATTGAACTGATTATTGCCTTCTGGTCCATTCTCTCTCAGCTGATCGCCCGGCATTTGTGCCAGAAAGGGATTGCTTTGTTGGTACCGGTTGATTTCCATCTGAATAAGATGTTCATTCTCCGCCATTTGAGTTAGTGACAGGTCTGTTTGGCGGTAGGCCGAGCTTTGCAGAAGTTGTAGAGTTATAAATCCTAATAATAGGAAGATACTTGCAAAAGCGGCTACATTTAAGAAGAAAAATTTTAATCGTTGTTTTCTTGATATTTCGGTATTCATAGCATTAATCCCTTTGTAAGATGTAGCCGACATTTCTCAGTGTTTTAAAGAACTGATCTGCACCTGACGGCTTCAAATGTTTTCTTAAGTGACTCATATATACTTCTACAACTGTAATGGTCGTATCGGAATCAAATCCCCAAATCCGATCGAAGATTTGCTCCTTTGTTAAAATCACGCCCTTATTTTGGATGAAATAAACCAAGAGATCAAATTCTTTTCCTTGAATTGATAGGATCTCATCGTCGATGTTTACTTCTTTCGTCGCAAGGTTGCAGGTAATATTTTTATAGACGATTTGATTCTCAGAAAACAATCCTAACGAACGCTTCAATAAGGCTTTTACACGCATAATCAGTTCTTCACGATAAAAAGGTTTCGTCAAATAATCGTCTGCACCTTTTTGAAATCCATTGATTTTGTCTTCTAGGCCATCTTTGGCAGTTAGAATCAGCACAGGGGTTTGGATATTTTTTTTCCGTAATTCTGCTAAAATTTCGTAGCCGTTTTTCCCTGGCAGCATCAGGTCCAGCAATATTAGATCATAAACACCAGTTTCTGCTTCAAATAAGCCTTCTTCCCCATCATAGATCTGTGTGATCTCACCTAAATCCGACAAGATTTCTTTTATATTATCTGAAAGTGTCGCTTCATCTTCTACTATTAAAAGGTTTATCATTGATTTTCTCCTTTATCCTCTATTACTTACTCAGTTTACCACGCTTTCCTAAAACAACCTTAAAAACTTTTTTATCTCGTTTAAGCTTCGGTTAAGCCAATTTGCCTATTCTATAAACAGACAAATGAAGGAGGAACCAAAATGAATTATATCAAACGGGCGATTCAAAGCCTTTGGGCCAAAAAAGGACGCAGCATCATTATGATCACCGTCTTTTCCGCCATATTAATTTTTGTATTAGCGGGGTTAACGATCCGCAGCGGCGCTGAACTGGCGACCACAAATGCGAAAAAAAGTGTCGGGGCGACCGTCACCTTATCAACGAACCGAGAGGCAATGTTCAAACAGCAATCAAATTCAGATTCAGATGATGAAAGCAGTCGTCCAGATCCAGGTAGCTTTGAACAGACACCCGTCAACTTGAGTGATGCAAAAAAAATCGCAGAATTAGCGAATGTTAAGTCGTATTCATTTGAAGCAAGTACTTCAGCGGATAAAGGCACAGGGATTACACCGATCTCGAGTGATAGTGACAGTGAAGAGGAATCTTCGGATGAACAAGCTGTTGGATTTGGTGGACAGAAAGCACCTGGTGGGATGAGTCAAGGGGATTTCCAAATTAAAGGTGTTTCCGAAAGTAATTCTTACAGTGATTTTTCATCAGGAACAGCTAGCCTAGTTGAAGGCAAGGCAATCACTTCGGATGATGAAGGGACGAATAATGTACTGATCGAGCAAAGTTTAGCGGAAGCAAACGATCTAAGTGTCGGGGACAAATTTAAGATTAAAGATACCGATGATAAAGATGTTGAAGTTACTATTAAAGGTATTTACAAAACAAGTGATTCTGGCAACAGTATGAGTGCTCGCTTCAACTTTATGAATCCAGCGAACACGATTTTTTCTTCTTATACACTGGTTAACACCTTAACTGGATCGGAAGGAAAAACGATCGATTCGGCAGTTTATAACTTAGATGATCCCAAAGACATGGACAGCTTTGTAGAAGCAGCGAATAAATTGATCGATACGGATACATTCAGCTTAGAAACCAATGATCAAATGTATCAGCAAATGCTTCAACCATTGAATAATGTATCAAGCTTTGCGAAGAATATCGTGATTTTAGTAGCCGTAGCCGGAGTCATTATTTTGACATTGATTATTATGCTGTCGATTCGTGAACGTAAATATGAGATCGGTGTATTACTTTCATTAGGTGAATCACGGGTCAAAGTTATTTCACAATTTTTCGTTGAGATTTTTGTCTGCATGATCTTCGCTTTAGGGATCGCTGCAGCTAGCGGAAATGTTGTTGGCAATGCAGTCGGCAATCAGTTGTTAAGTCAGCAAACAACTTCGCAAAATGCAGATGGACAAGAAGCGAATACGGCAGGAAACGGCGGTCCAAATCAAGGTAACCAAGGACAAGCACCTGGTGGCGGAAACGGTGGTCCTAGTGGTGGTCAAATGGGAAGCAATCCATTTACACAATCAAAAGAAATTCAAGAACTAAATATCTCAATGCAGCCAACCGAAATTTTAAGTCTTGCAGGAATTGGGCTGGGGATTAGTTTATTCTCAATTGTCCTTTCATCAGCAGGAATTCTACGACTGAATCCGAAGAAAATATTGATTTCCTAATTAAAGGAGGAATTTTTAATGACACTATCAACAAAAGATTTAGGCTACTGGTATGAAGACAACCGACGATTATTCGAAAACGTTAATTTAACTTTTGAAAAAGGCAAAATGTATGCAATTTTAGGTACGAGCGGTTCAGGGAAAACGACTTTTTTATCCCTGATCGCAGGACTAGATACACCAAAAAACGGAGAAATTCTCTATGACGACAAATCGTTGAAAAAAATTGGATTGCGGGAATATCGTCGTAAAGATGTATCAATTGTATTCCAAGCCTATAATCTACTGCCGTATTTATCGGCAGTAGACAATGTGGTAACAGCGATGGAGATTGCTCAAAGCCAACAGACAGATAAAAAAGCCTACGCCTTAGCGAACTTGGAAAAAGTCGGAATCACTAAGGATTTAGCAGATAAAAAAGTTACGATGCTATCTGGTGGTCAGCAGCAACGAGTAGCAATCACTAGAGCCCTATGCTGTGAACACGATCTAATCGTTGCGGATGAACCGACTGGAAACTTGGATGAAGCAACTTCCAGCGAGATCGTTAAACTTTTCCAAGAGATTGCACATGAGCAAAAGAAATGTATTATTTTAGTCACCCACGAACAGGATGTCGCTAAAGGCTGCGATGTGGTGTATGAACTGAAAAATCAAGAATTCAATCAAGTATCTTAAACAAACAGAATTTCGGTTCAGCTAGTATGAATGAGTAGGAAATGAATAGAGGAGACTGAGGAAATTTTTACTCAGTCTCTCTTTTAGTAATAGTCGTTTTTTTTAGGTTGAAAGGAATAAAGTGACCTATTAATAAAAAGAATAACAGATATAATTCTTGTAAAAGAGCGATAGATAGGAGTGTTTAGAATGGGATTGTTTCAATGGCTTAGAAAAAATTTTTCAAATAATCAAGATAAAGAAGTCAATGAAATGCTACTTAAGCTAAATAAAAAAATTCATGAACCGAAAGACTTTTGTCCGGCGACTACAGCATTAATCCGCTTGTATGACCGAGAAAAAAATGCAAAAGAAATAAATAAAGGTGAAACCAGTTATGAATCTCATACTGAAGCCTTTCATAAAGAAATACAAGTCCATAGTCAAGAAAAGATTTATCTAACAGATTATTTAAATATCTGGCTACAAATAAATGAAGCAAAATTACAGGAATATAAGTTGGATACAATGTTCGAGAAAGGAAATTTAAAGGAAATCAAAGAAGAACTAGCGAAGGATATAAAGATAAAAAGTGAAATTTTATCGCGGTGTTTGGGAGGGGAAATTACTAATTATCGGCTAAATCAACAAGCTTATCAAGAAATGTTCGGGCGAATAAATCCTAAAGGCTGTCAAAGAAACAAAGTGGTAATTGATTTTCAAGTAACAAAGAAGATCAATGATTTCTCATTGAATAAGGGGAGGGATCAGATGGAGAGTCAGACAAAACAAAAAACTCAAACGAATGGATGCCAAACGATGGAAAGTATAACTGATAAAATAAAGGAACCCAGTTTAATCGAAACAAAGGCACAATCTAGTGAGACAAAAGTTCAAGAAAATTTAGGTAGAGAATAAACAAGCACTTTGAGATTGCTTTGATAGTGTGCGTTGTGATAAGTGAAACGCCCTCGAAACAGAGGGTACTGTTTTGAGAGCGTTTCTAGTGCAGAAATGAATATTCATTTATCTGTTTTTATTCATTTTCATATTCTTCAAGCTCAATACTCAAATCTTCCCATTCAGAAAGTTTTGTTTCTTGAGATTGGCGAGTTGCTTCGAGTGTTTGATTCAATTCATTTAATTTGAGATGGTCATCCAAATTCTCTGGGGACACCATTTGCTGTTCTAGTGCCTCGATCTGTTCATCTAAAATAGCTAATTCTTCTTCAATTTGAGTGATTTTACGTTGTAAACTACGTATCAGCTTTTGTTGCTCTTTACTTTGGAAATAGGTTTTCTTGTTCGTAGAAATATGCTCTTCTTCTGGTGTTTTTTCAGCTAACAGCTCTGCTATCTCCGCTTCTTCTTGTTTCTTTTCCAAATAATAATCATAGTCACCTAAATAAACTTTACTACCGTTTTCCGATAATTCGATGACTTTTGTGGCAATCCGATTGATGAAATAACGGTCATGAGAGACAAACAACAAAGTACCATCATAATCAATCAAGGCATTTTCTAATACTTCTTTATTATCAATGTCCAGGTGGTTGGTTGGTTCGTCTAAAATCAAAAAGTTTTCTTGATTCATTGCGAGTTTTGCAAGGGCGACTCGGGCTTTTTCACCACCGCTTAGCAAGGGGATGGTCTTTTCTACATCTTCACCAGAAAATAGAAAGGCACCCAAAACGCTACGAATTTCTTTTTCGGGGGTCGTTGGATGTTCATCCCATAATTCAGCTAAAATTGTTTTGTTGGTGTGTAAGTCCGCTTGACCTTGATCGTAATAGCCGATCGTCACATTGGTTCCTAAATGTTCTTTTCCACGGATAAAAGGCAACTGATGGATGATCGATTTTAAAAGCGTGGATTTACCAATACCATTGGGACCGACCAGTGCAATGGCTTCTTGACGCCGAATATCAAGATTGATCGGTTCAGACAAAACTTCATTATGATAACCAATCGCAGCATCTTCGATTTGTAATACGACATTTCCTGATGACTTTGCTACATTGAAAAGAAAGTGAGCTTGTTTTTCGTCTCCTTGAGGACGGTCAATCCGATCCATTTTCTCAAGGACTTTTCTGCGACTTTGGGCTCTTTTCGTCGTAGAAGCGCGTACCAAGTTGCGTGCGACAAAATCTTCCAATTTATGGATCTCAGTTTGTTGTTTTTCATAAGCTTTCCATTCAGTTGCTAATTGTTCAGCTTTCATATCAAGGTACTTCGAATAATTCCCTTTATAGTGGCGCATTTTTTTTCGACTTAATTCGTAAACTTCTGTTGCGACTTTATCTAAGAAATATCGGTCATGGGAGACGATCAGTAAGGCACCAGTATAACTTTGCAGGTAGCCTTCTAACCAAGAGAGAGTCTCAATATCTAAATGGTTGGTTGGTTCGTCTAAGATCAAGATATCTGGATGTTGGAGCAACATTCTTGCTAACGCTAAGCGAGTGCGTTGTCCGCCAGACAATTCATTGATTTTTTGATCATAAAAAGACGGATCAAATTTAAAGCCATGCAAAACAGAGCGTATTTCATTTTCGTAGCCATAACCGTTTCTATCTGAAAAATCGTGTTGTAATTTATCGTATTCTTTCAAAAGTGACTCATAGGAAGGTGTATCAGGTGTTCCTTCACTAATCAAGATTTCAAGTTCGCGCATTCGATTTTCCATTTGACGGATTGTTTCGAATGATTTAAGCATTTCATTCCAGACTGTTTCTGCTGAATCTAACCCAGTATCTTGTGCCAGATAGCCTAAAGTAGCAGCTTTATTTTTAGCAATTGTTCCTTCATCGGGGCGTTCGATTCCAGCAAGGATCTTCAAAAGTGTTGATTTTCCTGCTCCGTTACGGCCGACTAATGCGATCCGAGCCCCTGTGCTGATTTCTAAATGGATATTCTCAAATAAGATCTCTGCACCGAAGTGACGAGCAATTTGATTGGCTTGTAATAATATCATGGAATCCTCTTTTCTACTTTGTGAATTCTCTAAGAATAAATCTCTTTTTCAACTAGTAGTCTACCATAAATTCCTTGATACTGCGAGGTTCAAAGAAATGATAAAAAAATGAATAAAGAATAAATTTTCACAATATCCAAGCAATCAAATTGATTTTTTCCTATATATACTGATATGATGGATAAATCAAAGTAAACTTAAAGTAAAAGTGGAGGTAATTAAGTGAAAGATCATGTTATTCCAAAGGCAACAGCCAAACGGCTACCTTTGTATTACCGTTATTTACGAATCTTAAATAATGCTGGTAAGAAAAAAGTATCATCAACTGAATTAAGTGAGGCTGTTCAAGTTGACAGTGCAACGATTCGCCGTGATTTTTCATATTTTGGAGAATTAGGAAAACGAGGCTATGGCTACGATGTTGAAGACCTCATGCATTTTTTCGCAAAAACATTGAATGATGATCAATTGACTAATGTGGCGTTGATCGGTGTCGGTAATTTGGGAAGTGCCCTTTTAAAATATAAATTCCATCAAAGTAACAGTATCCGTGTAAGTTGTGCATTTGATGTCAACGAAGCGATCGTTGGACGGATCGTGGATGGGATTCCCGTTTACCCTATGGAAGATATGTTTGAGCAAATCAAGATCCAACAAATCGAAGTAGCAATATTGACGATACCAGCTGAGCGAGCACAAGAAGTAGTTAATCGGTTGACTGAAGCGGGCATTAAAGGTATCTTGAATTTTACTTCTGCTCGATTAAATGCGCCAGCAGATGTGTTGATTCAAAATGTTGACTTAACGAATGAATTACAAACGTTGATTTATTTTCTTCATTCTGATGCATCCTTGCAAGCGACTGAAGAAACTGAGTAACGAATGATTCAGATGACCTGGTTGGTTTACTAAACAGTCTCAAGTTATGAATGATCATTTTAGAAGTCGTGATTTCCGAAATTGATGTCTCAGTTTTTGTGAAATTTCGGCTCTTTTTTGTGGTCCGTTCGGTGGGTAACCATCTTCTTGTCACCGAACAAAAGTTCCTATATAATCATGATAGGGGTGAGTGAAATGGAATTACAGTTTCCTTTACATAATGATACATCTAGAAAAATCATTCATATCGATATGGATGCTTTTTTTGCCTCTGTCGAAGAACGGGATCATCCAGAATTTAGAGGGAAACCCTTAGTTATTGCCAGACATCCGAGTGACACTGGTGGTCGAGGAGTGGTTACTACAGCGAATTATGAAGCAAGAAAGTATGGCATCCATTCAGCGATGAGTGCGCAAAAAGCATATGAATTATGTCCGCAAGCCATTTTTAAACCAGGCGATCATCAAAAATATAGTGAGATCTCACAAATTGTTCGTGAGATTTTTTACCGATATACGGATATCGTTGAGCCTGTCAGTATTGATGAAGCCTATCTTGATGTGACGAACAATAAACGCAATTGTAAATCAGCAATCAAAATTGCTCGTTTGATCCAAAGAGACATTTGGGAAGAGGTAAAACTGACCTGCTCGGCAGGTGTGAGCTATAATAAGTTTTTAGCGAAATTAGCCTCAGATTTTCAAAAACCTAAAGGCATTACTATCGTTGCACCTCAAGACGCATTGACGTTCCTAAAGGCACTACCTATTGATAAATTTCATGGGGTAGGAAAAAAAACCGTCCCTAAGATGCATGAACTTGGTATTTTCACTGGAGAAGATCTTTATAATTGTACAGAGATGATGTTGATCCAACAATTTGGAAAGATGGGCTATTCGCTTTATCGAAAAGTAAGAGGTGTCCATGATGCACCAGTCAATGTGACAAGAGAAAGAAAATCTGTAGGAAAAGAGCATACTTATGGTCAGCCACTACAAACGGAAGAAGCGGTATTAGCACAATTACGACAATTAGCTGAGAAAGTCGAAGAGTCGTTGAAAAGAGTCCAGAAACATGGAAAAACCGTAGTGCTAAAAGTGAGATATACGGATTATACGACAGTCACGAAAAGAGTCACTTTACCTGAGTATATCTATAAGAAAGAAGCGCTCTTTTATCAAGCAAGTTTGATTTGGGAAGAAATTTTAGGGATTGAACAAGGCATACGTCTCTTGGGGATCACGTTAACGAATTTAGATCCCATGACTTATGAGAATATTGTGTTACCTTTGTGGGAATGAAAAAACAGTAGAAAACGTGTTGGAAATTAACATACGTTTCTACTGTTTTTTATTCAATAAGGAGTGGGAGGACCTAAATGAACTCCTGTTTTTTGATTTGTTCATACGATTCTGTAGCATCGTTGCATTTTTCCCAAATCACTACTCTATTTTCGGCTAGCGATTTTTTGACATCGATGATGCGTTGATTACTACTACCGCGAAACTGTAGTTTTAAATCCTTTTTACTTAGTTCAAAACGTCCATCAACTAAGATATCGATTTTTGTTAAAAGAGCTAACTTGTCTTCGGAGTCTTGAAGTAGTTCGTCAAAAGTATAACCGGTCCACGACCAGATATCTTTGGTCTGACCAAATTCTTTTCGGATACGCTCAACGACTTGGAGACAGACGTCCGTGTTTAGAAAAGGTTCCCCGCCTAAAAGGGTCAGTCCTTGAACGTAATCATGGCGGAGATCGGTAATGATTTGTTCTTCCAGCTCTGGTGTGAAAGGTTTACCATAGCGGAAGTTTTGCGCTGCTTTATTGAAACATCCTTCACAAGCAAATAAGCAGCCACTCACATAAAGACTATTTCTTACACCTTCGCCATCCACAAAGTTAAATGGTTTGTAATCAGCAATGTAATTTTGGCTGTAATCTTGTGCCAGCCATTCTTTAGATTTAGGATTTCGCATAAAAAAACTTCTTTCTAACATCAAAGTATGAAAAATTTACTTAAAACTCAAACCAGTTTCACAGCAAGCAGTCTCAGAAAAGATAATGGACTAGCCTCAAAAAAATGCAAATAAATCGAACGGTCACGGTTCACACACCGTTCGATTTATCGTAGTCACGCTGTGAAAGGGGATTGTTTTCTAAGGAATAACTGATCGCTCTATCTTTTTTCTTAGAGTAAATTAGAACGAAATAGTAGAGAAAGATTACTTCATATGTTTGACACGTGAAGAGATCTCCTTGTGACGACCGTGAACCATTGGACGTGCTTGTGGGTTACCTAAATAGCCACAGGTTCTTTTAACGACGTCACAAGTTTTTGGATCATGATTGCCGCATTCGGGACATTCAAAGCCACGTTCGGTTGGTTTGAAGTCACCTTCAAAGCCACATTTGTAGCAATGATCAATTGGTGTATTCGTTCCTAAATAGCCAACTTTATCGTAAGCATAATCCCAAACGGCTTCTAATGCTTTCGGGTTTTGTTGAAGCATTGGGTACTCACAGTAATGGATAAAACCACCAGAACAATACTTCGGATAATCTTTTTCAAAATCTAGTTTTTCAAACGGAGTTGGGTTTTTACGAACGTCATAATGGAAACTATTCGTGTAATATTCTTTATCAGTGATGTTTTCGACTTCGCCAAATTTTTCTGTATCTAAACGGCAGAAACGATCAGTTAAGCTCTCACTAGGTGTAGAGTAAACGCTGAAATGATATCCATATTCGTCACCCCAAGCATCTGCTTTGGATTTTAATTCCTTCACGATATCAAGGGTAAAATCTTTTGCTTCGGGATTGTTTTCCCATTCCCCACCATAAAAAGCAGAAGCCACTTCGTAAAGACCGATATAACCTAAAGAAACCGTTGCACGACGATTTTTGAATAATTCATCGACAGCATCTGTTTTTGAGAGACGTTTACCGAATGCACCATACATATATAAGATTGGTGCGTTAGCAGGGATCGCTTCTTTACAACGATCGACACGATAAACTAAAGCATCTTTCATGATGGCTAAGCGCTCAGAGAGGATTTGCCAGAATTTTTCCTGATCACCTTTCGCTTCGATGGCAATACGAGGTAAGTTTAGTGTGACCACACCAAGATTCATTCGACCAACGTTCACTTCTTGGCCATTTTCATCTTTCCAACCTTGTAAAAATGAACGACAACCCATAGGTACTTTGAAACTACCGGTTAATTCAACGATTTTGTCGTAGTTTAAAATATCAGGATACATCCGCTTAGTTGCACATTCCAAAGCTAATTGTTTAATGTCATAATTAGGATCAGTTGGGTTCAAGTTTATGCCATCTTTTAATGTGAAAATCAATTTAGGGAAGATAGCTGTCCGCTTTTCGCTACCTAAGCCATTGATCCGATTTTGTAAGATTGCTTTTTGAATTTCTCGCTCAAACCAGTTTTTTCCTAAACCAAAGCCAAGAGAAGTAAATGGTGTTTGACCATTTGAAGTAAAAAGAGTATTGATTTCATATTCTAGACTTTGCATCGCATCAAAAATATCTTTTTTGGTTTTTGATTTCGCATACTCTACTCGACGTTCAGGTGTTTCGATCCATTCTTCTGCATCCGCTAAATGTTTTTGATAATTCAGTTCAGCGAAAGGAGCAAGTAATTCATCTGTTCGGTCAGCAGAACAACCACCATATTGACTGGAAGCTACATTTGCAATAATCTGTGAAATTTGAGCAGTAGCAGTTTGAATTGATTTTGGTGATTCCACTTCAGCATTTCCAATTTTGAATCCGTTGTTCAACATTCCTTTGAAATCGATCAAACAACAGTTTGTCATTGGTGTGTATGGATGATAATCTAAATCATGGTAATGGATGTCGCCTTTTTGATGCGCATTTGCGATATGTGGGGGCAACATTTTCAAACCGATGGATTTTCCAACGATACCAGCGGTTAAATCTCTTTGAGTATTGAAGACATTACTATCTTTATTTGCATTCTCATTGACAACTGTTTGGTCTTTATTGATCAATTTTTTGATCGAAAAATTGATATCTGTCGCTTTGCTTCTGGCAAAATCACGTTTTGTGCGGTAATTGATATATTCTTCTGCTAATTCATATTCGTTTTTTTCTAAAAGAATGTGTTCAACGATATTTTGGATCTCATATATTTTAACGTTGTCGGTAAAGCGTCGTTTGATTTCTTGAACGACTAAATCCACGATCGTTTGAATTTTTTCATAAGTAAGTGGAGACAATGAGCCATGAATTTTCTTTTCAGCTTTGACTAAAGCCTCATTGATTTTTGTTTCATCAAATTCGACACGTCGACCATCTCGTTTAATGATTGTTATGTTTGATACTTCTGAATGAAGGGGATCTGTTACTTTTTCTTCAATTTGTACACTCATTTTATTCAACTCCTGCTAAATTCTTCTTGTCTATCATAAAACAAAATCCACGAAGGAGCAACTAAATACTAGCTATATATAGTATTCAAACAGGTGTATAAACGGACAACTATACTATATGTTGTATATATTTCTTTGTGAAAAAAAGTGAAAACGTAAGTTTATAGGATTTTTATTTTGAATATACCGCTTTCGTGAATAAAATAGATGAATAAAAATTTTTTTAAAAAAAGGTTATGTCTGTGAAATGATAAAAATCTAAAAAGAAATGCTCAAATGCTGTAAAGATCAGAGAAAAAAACCAAAGAATATGCTAATATGCTGGTAAGTGTGTCAGTGTGGCGAGTAAGCAAAACCCAAGGAGGAAAGCCATGGATAAAATGATCGAGGTAAAACATGTAAGTAAAAGCTATGGAAATAAGCTTTCGCCGGTAAAAGTACTTGATAATATCTCTTTTACAGTAGAAAAAGGAGAATTTGTTGGCATCATGGGTCCGAGTGGTGCTGGAAAGACGACTTTGATGAATATTCTTTCGACGATCAATCTACCAACGATGGGAAGTGTGTTGATCCAAGGAAATGAGATCACTAAAATGAAAAATAATGAATTGAGTGACTTCCGTCGCAAAAAATTAGGATTTATTTTTCAAGAATTTAATTTGATCGATACATTGAATGCGAAGGACAATATCTTACTACCATTAGCGGTGGAACGAATCTCGAAAGAAGAGATGGAAAAAAGTGTGTTGCATGTTGCTCAATTATTAGGGATCGAAGAAATCTTAAAACGTTATCCAGATGAATTATCAGTTGGTCAGAGACAACGGATTGCGGCTGCTAGAGCATTAGTTATTCAACCACAAGTCATTTTTGCTGATGAGCCAACCGGGTCTCTGGACTCGAAATCAGCCACCGAGTTACTAAATTATTTAAAAACGATGAACCGAGTAGAAAAATCAACTATCTTATTAGTAACACATGATCCGTATACAGCCAGTTATTGTGATCGGATTTTATTTATCAAAGATGGGGTGATTTTCTCTGAAGTAGTTCGCAGAGGTTCAAGAAACGAATTTTTTGAACGGGTGATTGATATGCAGGCGACCATTGGGGGAGGTGGAAAACTCAATGCTTTATAAGTTGGCTGCGAAAAGTTTTCTGCGACAGTCAAGAGGGTATCTCGTTTACTTTTTTAGTCTAACGTTATCAACGATGATCTACTATTCTTTTAGTACGATTTCTTATGATCAATTATTGAACCGAAGGACACAGCAAGATTCTTTATTCAATGTTTTTTTTGGTATTGGTAGTTGGATTATCTTAATCGTATTACTTTTTTTTGTTATTAGTGCAAATCGTTTTTTCTTTAACCGCAGACAAAGAGAGATTGGGATCTATCAGTTGTTTGGTGTGAAGAAAACCCAAATCTCACTGATCTATGTATTGGAAACAATGGCTATTGGATTATTCGCCTGTACAGCAGGGATTATTTTAGGAATCATTTTCTCAAAATTATTTTCTATGATCTTGATTCGCATGATGAACTTGCAAATCACGAGTCTTTTCTTCATTTCCGTGCCATCGATTTTTGAAACCTTTCTGTTGTTTTTTTTGATTTTATCTGTTGTTTCTTTGTATTCATTATGGAAAATCTGGCGCTATCCGACGATTCGAAATTTTGGCGAATACGATCATTTGGAAAGTAGTAAGTTAAGAGTTCGGACACGCCATCGTTTTTTAGGAACACTGGGTTTATTGCTGATCTCTAGTGGTTATTTCTTTGCGGTCCACTATCGGGAATTTGCTGCTAAACTTTTTATTTTTACGCAAGATCTTCGCTTTCCTTTCTTATTATTTGTTCTGATCCTGCTGTTTTGTGTGATCGGGACATATCTGTTCTTTTGTTTTTCCCTACGTGTGTTAATCGATTTGGTGAGTCGTTCTCGAATTAAGTATCGAGGGATCAACTTCTTGCTGATCGGCAATACGCAGATCCATCTGCTGAAAAGCTGGCGGATCAATTCGTTGATCACACTGATCATGGCTCTAGCTTTAACGATGATTGGCGCAATGATGAGTGCGACTGTCATCATGTCTCGAAATGTGGAGATGGTCTCACCGGTATCTTATCAAATGGATAAGGCAACAGCCGACAAGCTGCGACCGCTTCTTGCAAGTGAAGGGCAAACGATCACAAAAGAAATGACGATCAATTACAAAGTAATTGGAAGTTACTATAATGATAAGTTAGACGGGATTTCTGAGGAAAAAGTATTTCAATTGGTAAATTTGATTCCAGAAAAAGAATATCATGCCTTTCGACAATTCAATCCTAAAATGCCTAAAATTGATTTAACATCGGATAACAGCACTGTGGTATTAGATAGTATGAAAAATATCTTTAGAAATTTTTCAATGTATGATTCAACATTCTACTTGCCCGATCAAACTTTAGATATTCAAGCAACCTTACCTAATTTTTTAGGAGATGGTTCGTTGAGGTATTTCGGTCCGACACTCGTTGTCAGTGATGATTATTTTGCTAAGGCATCTGGACTAAACTATCAAGTGGTCAATTGGAATGTGCAAGGGGGAGATCAGGAAAAAATCATTGAACGTATTTCTAAAGAGATTCCTACAAGTTATGAGAACATCATTTATTATGATTATGAGATCAAAGGAGAGTCTATAACTGGAACGATTCATAAAAATGAATCGCACCAAGAAAAAGCAGCTTCAGATCAATCTTCTGATGAATACAATAATGAAGATTCACGTCTTAATTTTTCTGCACGTTTCCCATTTAAACGAACAGTTGAACAAGGAATTGGTTTAATGGCGTATGTTTCGATCTTTATTGGAATAATTGTTATTGTCACGACTGGAAGCATGCTGATGGTTCGTCAATTAGCAGAAGCAGAAGAAGAACGAGAGAATAATCAATTATTAACGAAATTAGGGATTTCTCGAAAAAAAGTGAAGCGAGTCATCTTTGGGCAAAATGCGATCATGTTCTTCCCACCAATTATTTTGGGGAGTATGCATACCTTTTTTGCCATTGAAGTATTTACTCAATATGTCGATACAGCAAATTATGGGTTAGCATATCTGATTTGTGGCTCACTTGTCTTGATCTATATCTTGTTTTATTACATCACAAGTGTCTTATATTGCAGGATTATTGAGGAGTAAATCAAGCTATATTTAAATGAGCAAAAGGTTAGTACTCTGTTTTTTTAATTTGAATGAAGAAAGACTTAAACGATTGGTTACATAGATCGTTTAAGTCTTTTTAGCTTTTAAAAAAAAATAATCTTTATTTATTTGAGGTGATGCTTATATTATAATAACCGTCTTTTTGTAGTTAATCTAAATTGTGACAAAATTGTTAGCAGAAAAGCGATTACTGTTAGGAAAACAAATGTTGTTTTTTAAAAAGAATGGGTAAAATTGTTTTGAGATTCGATTAGGAGGGAAATATAAATTGAAAAATTGGTGGAATAATCCTCAATTTAGGTACTGGGGCACGTTTGTGGTACGAACATTATTGTATAGTGCAATTATTTTTATGTTGATTTATTTGTACCATTATAAAAATGTCCAAGGCGGATCTTTTATCTATAATGAATTTTAGGAGGAAGACGATGGATATTCAAACAATCGTTGAATCAATTGATTTTTTTGGTCAAACGGAACCAGATCGGGTCGTTTATCAGACAGAAATCACAGAGCATACCTATGGGGAGCTAAAAAGAAAGTCCGATGCTTTAGCAGCTTATTTAGACAGAAATCTACAGAAACAGGGACCAATCGTGGTTTTTGGAAATCTAGAGTTTAAAATGATCGTTTCTTTTCTTGGTGTCACCAAAGCTGGCCATGCCTATCTTCCGATTGAAGAACATACGCCGAATGAGCGAATTGAATCAATTCTTCGAGTAGCAAAACCAGCTTTGATCATTAGTGTCGGTGACTGGCAGATGGAAACAGATGGTATCCCAGTGATTTCTCGGGAAGAATTAGCAACGATCACGAAAAAAGAGAGTCAATACGAAACAACACATCCAGTTAAAGGTGACGAAAATTATTACATTATTTTTACCTCTGGTACTACAGGTGAGCCCAAGGGTGTGCAAATCAGTCATGATAACTTATTGAGCTTTGTTCGTTGGACGATCCAGGAATTTCATCTTGAACAGGGTCTACGTTTCTTAGCACAAGCACCATTTTCGTTTGACTTATCTGTTTTTTCGATTTATCCAGCACTTGTGACAGGAGGAATGTTAAAACCCTTAGAAAAAGCGGTTATTCAAGACTTTAGACAATTATTTTCTACTTTAGCAAAGTTGAAATTAGATGTCTGGGTATCAACTCCTTCATTTATCGATATCTGTTTGATGGAACCCACTTTTGATGCGGAACATGTACCAGATCTAGCCACTTTCTTGTTCTGTGGGGAAGAATTAACCAAAAAAACAGCGCAAGAATTATTGAAACGATTCCCTGAAGCCCGTATTTATAATACGTATGGACCAACGGAAGCCACGGTTGCTATTTCAAGTATCCAAATCACTCAAGGTATTTTAGATCGCTATGAACGTTTACCGATTGGTTATATCAAAGAAGATACCGAGGTTCAGATTGTGAATGATCAAAAAGTGCAACCGGTCAATCAAACAGGTGAAATTATTATCTTGGGTCCTAGTGTCTCCAAGGGGTATCTGAATAATCCAGAAAAAACCAAAGCTGCTTTTTTCAAGAAACAGGATCAACAAAGTTATCATACTGGCGATGCTGGGTTTCTTAATGAGGAAGGTCTTTTGTTCTATGAGGGACGAATGGATCAACAGATAAAACTTCATGGGTATCGAATCGAATTAGGAGATATCGAACACGGGCTTTTGTTAGATGAACGGATTAAACAAGCGATAGTTGTTCCAAAATACCAAGGAACTAAAGTTCAACAACTAGTTGCTTTTATTGTATTAGAAAAAAATTCGCCAGAACCAAGTTTTAAACTCTCTAAATCAATTAAGGAAAAATTGGCACATTCGGTCATGGATTACATGGTCCCTCAAAAAATCAATTACATTGATCTTTTACCACAAACGGTGAACGGGAAAATCGATCGGAAAAAATTAATAGCTGAGGTGAATCCTCAATGACCTTTCCACATATGATCCCGTACGCAGAACCTTATTATTTTCTGCTGTTAATCATCGGTTTAGTACCGATCGTGCTATCATTGTTGATTCGAGGGAAAAGATTGCCAATTTATCAAACACTCATCACCTTGCTTTTCTTATTCATCAGTTTTGGTGGTGTCTATTGGCAACAAGGTGTAGCCTTGATTGCATATGTTGTTTGGCAGACATTATTAGTTTGGGCTTACTTCGTTTACCGTCAAAAGAAAAATCAAGGTATTTGGTTTTACTTAGCGGTGATCCTAGCGATTTTCCCATTATTTTTAACAAAAGTCACACCGTTTTTTGCCCATGGGAAAGAATCTTTTCTAGCTTTTCTAGGGATCTCCTATCTAACCTTTAAATCTGTTCAGATGATCATGGAAATTAGGGATGGATTGATCAAGAACTATCAGCCTTTTCGTTATATTCAATTTTTACTCTTTTTTCCAACGATCTCATCTGGACCAATCGATCGCTATAGAAGATTTGAAAAGGATCAATGTCAGCCACCTGCAACTGAGAAATATCTGACATTATTAGAAAAAGGTATCCAAAATATTTTTCTAGGTTTTTTATACAAATTTATTATTGGCTATTATTTGGGTCAAGTGTTGTTACCAATCGTTTCCAAAGCTGCCTTGCAACATGGTGGTTTTTCTTGGTCATTAGTAGGATATACCTATGTGTATAGTTTATATCTGTTTTTTGACTTTGCAGGCTATAGTTTGTTTGCGGTGGGAACGAGTTACTTGATGGGGTACCAAACACCAATCAACTTTAACAAACCATTCTTGTCTTGGAATATCAAAGAATTTTGGAATCGTTGGCACATGACGTTATCATTTTGGTTTCGAGATTATGTTTATATGCGCTTGATGTTTTTCTTGATGAAGAAAAAATGGTTCAAAAGTAAAATTGTAACCTCGAATATTGGTTATTATGCATTATTCCTATTGATGGGAATCTGGCATGGTCTAACTTGGTATTACATCGTGTATGGGTTGTATCATGCTACTTTGATTTGCTTAACTGACGTTTGGCTACGATTCAAGAAAAAACATAAAAAACAACTACCATCCAATTGGTTTACTCACGCTTTTGCTGTCTTTATGACTTTCCAAGCAGTTTGTTTTAGTTTATTGATATTTTCGGGCTTTTTAGACCAACTTTTGTTTAAGTAAAGCAGATGATTATCTAAGACTTAAAAATGATTTATTTTACATTATGATTATTTAAGGAGAGATTATATTATGGAAGAACAAATTTTAACTATTTTAGAAGACATTACAGGAACAGATGAAATAAGAGAAAATCGAGAGCTTGATTTGTTTGGTGAAGGATTGCTGGATTCACTTGCTTCTGTTCAATTATTAGTCGAATTAGATGGACAATTAGATGTTCAAGTCCCTGTTTCTGAATTTGATCGTGAACAGTGGGGCACACCGAATAAAATCATTGCACAAGTACAAGAATTGAAGGGATGAGAATGAAAAAGAAATTATTTGCTATTTTCGGTCCAATCCTTTTAGCCTTTGGATTGATAGCAGTTTTTTTCACTTCTTCGTATCGTGTGGATCTAACCGACCCAACAATCATAAAAAAAGCTTCTACATCCATGTCCGAAAATGTGTTAAAAGGAGATATCATCAAAAACGAAGCCTTAGCTGAAAAAAAATATGTTCCTTTTTTTGGTTCAAGTGAACTCAGTCGGATCAGTCCGTTTCACCCATCCGTCTTGGCGGAGAAATACCATCGTGATTATCGTCCCTTCTTATTAGGGGCACCTGGGACACAATCATTAAGTCAGTATATGATGATGCGCTCTGCAGGAGATGATTTGAAAAATAAGAAAATCGTTTTTATCATTTCTCCACAATGGTTTGTCAAAGATGGCGCAAAAAAAGATTATTTTGATACGTATTATTCACAGTTACAAACCCTTGACTGGCTGTTCTCATTGAAAAAAATCACTCCTGCTGACCGTTATTTAGCTAGAAGACTTTTACAATTTTCTATCGTTAAAAAAGATGAAAAATTGACGGAAATGTTACAAATGATCAAAAAAGGTCAACTTCCTTCTGTCGAAAAACGAAATCAATTGCGCTTGAACTGGAATATTTTAAAAAGAGAAGATGAAATGTTCAGCAATATTGGTCTGAAAAGTAAACAAGACAAAATTGATCAGGCAATGAAGCCGTTGCCTGCTAATTATCAAGAAAAAGTTCTGGAAAACCTAGCGGAAAATATTGGGAAAAAAAGTACAAGCGACAATTCTTTTGAGTTAAAAAATGATTTTTATAAAGAGCGCATTCGTCACCACTTAAAAGAGCTGAAAAATTCTCAAAAAAATTGGGATTATCGTTTTTCATCTGAATTTTCAGATTTTCAATTAGTCCTACAGCAATTAGCCCAAGAACAGGCAGAAGCATTATTCATCATTCCACCTGTGAATCAAAAATGGAGTGATTATACTGGGTTATCTCAAGAAATGCTTCAAGGATTTGCAAAGAAAATCAAATTTCAATTGCAGAGTCAAGGCTTTGATCGGATCGCAGATTTTACAAAAATGGCTGATCAACCTTATTTCATGGAAGACACCATTCATTTAGGTTGGAAAGGGTGGCTAGCAGCAGATCAACGGATTAGACCGTTTTTAGAAAACCAACAACAACCAAGTCACTATCAATTGGATCCATCATTTTATAGTAAAGACTGGCAAAAACATTCACCAAATGATTTAAAAGAAAACCAACAGTAATGGAGTTTCGAACACGAAGTGCATAAAAGAAACGCTCGTTTACTGCTGTCAGTCCATTTAAGAGAAAATAGCGATTGCTATCGTATGCATTATGCAAAAAAGCCAGGATTATTGAAAGTTATTCGGTAAACTTTCGAGGAATCCTGGCTTTTTTCTAACTGAAAAAATCGTTCTGCTGAAAAGCACACCTAATAAATGGTATAATCTAGCTATCAATACGAGAAATGAGGGAGACGTTTTGGATAAAAAAGAAGAACAGTTATTGATTGATCTGACTTCAGCCAAAGGAGTACCAGGCAATGAAGAAGAAGTGAGACAAGTCTATAAAAAGTATGCAAAAGACTTTGCGGAAGATATTTTTTATGATGGTTTAGGTAGTATTATCGCCAAACATGGTTCTGGTGGTGGACCTAAGATTTTTATTTCCGGTCATATGGATGAAGTGGGATTTATGGTGACTAAGATCACTGATAAAGGTTTTTTGGAATTTCAAACATTAGGTGGTTGGTGGGGACAAGTGATGTTAGCCCAACAAGTGGAAATCAAAACGCAAGCTGGGAAAGTGATCCATGGCGTGATTGGTTCGAAACCGCCACATGTTTTAACCCCACAAGTAAGAAATAAACCGTATGATATCAAGGATATGTTTATTGATATTGGAGCGACAAGCGATAAAGAAGCAAAAGAATGGGGTATTCGCCCTGGCGATATGGTAACCCCATATATTGAGTATAAACGGTTGAATGGCGGTAAATTTTTACTAGCTAAGGCTTGGGACAATCGCATCGGTACAGCTGTTTCATTACGAGTTCTTGAGAATTTAGCAAAAGAAGGACATCCCAATGTTTTATTCGCAGGGAGCGATGTGCAAGAAGAAGTTGGCCTTAGAGGGGCACGCACAAGTACACACTTAGTGAATCCAGATATCGCCTTTGCTTTAGATACAGGAACAGCTGGAGATACACCGGGGATGACGCCAAAAGAAGCGGATTCGATTTTGGGTAAAGGTCCACAAATCTTGATTTTTGATGCTTCAATGATTCCACATAAAAAACTGTTGAATTTTGTGATTGATGTGGCGGAAGAAATGGATATACCATTCCAATACACCGTCATTACTGGTGGTGGGACAGACGCAGGACAGATGCATTTGACAAGAGATGGGGTACCGTCTGTGGCGATTACTGTTCCGGTGCGGTATTTGCATTCACATACTTCAGTGATCCATGAAGATGATTATTTGAACACTGTGAAATTAGTGACGGAATTAGTGAAGCGATTAGACCACAAAACAGTTGAAAAGATTAGGAGTTATGATTAATGGAAACAAAGTTATCACTTTCAGATTATCGCAAAAAAGCTCGAGCTAGCCTTGCGCAACAATGGGGAATCAATGCTTGGCTAGTCTTTCTTTCGATGTTTGTTGCGGGTTTGATTCAAATGTTTTTTGAGGGATTTTTTTTCGTAGATAGCACGCAACAACAAATAGTTAGCTTTTTACTAGAGAATTTCCTTTTATTTGCTTTTTCATATGCCTTATATTACATTGCGCTGGTAGTCGTTCGTGGCGGCAGAGCAAAAAGTAATTTATTGTTTGCCGTCTTTCAAAAAAAATATTTTGGACCTATTTTAGTGATTAATTTGATCAATGTTGTGATCAATTGGATCATTAATGCCCTTGTTTTATTACCAGGTTTTTTGATTGGTGGTGTCAATACTTATACACAATTACTATTTAATTCAAACACAATTTCAACAGATGTGTTATCAGGGAATGCTTTGGACATTAGTTACGTTTTGACCACCCTGCTCATGACCTTTGTTTCTCTTTTGTTGATGAGTATTGTGGGCGGATTGTTTCAATTTGCGGCTTGGACTAAATTTGATTACCCAGAACTTTCAATCATCCAGTGTTTGCAATACGCGTGGTATTTATTAAAAGATCGTTTAGGTACTTATATCTTATTACAACTTTCATTTATCGGATGGTACCTTGTTGGAGCCCTAGCCTTGTTCTTTGGTTTATTGTGGGTTATCGCCTATGTCAATGTGACCATTGCAGGTTTTTACGAGCAAGCAAGACTTGAAAAAGAACCCCCAGCTACTTATTTTTCATAAAACATGAGAGAGGTTTCACAGAAAAAACAGGATTCTATTACATTGATTCTGAAAGGAGAACGATCATGAAATTAACTGTATTAGGTTGCTTAGGCGCCTATCCATATAAAAATCAAGGAACGACTAGCTATTTATTGCAGTCAGCTGGCTTTAACCTACTGATCGATGCTGGTAGTGCCACCTTGATAAAATTACAAGAGCATCTTGAACCGTTAGAACTTGATGCGGTTATCTTGAGCCATTACCATCATGATCACATCGCTGATCTAGGTGTATTGCAATATTATTGGCAACTACATCCTGAAAAAGAACCAGGAGCTATCTTGCCAATCTATGGTCATACTAAAGATACTTTTCATTTTGATGAGTTAACAATGCCGAACGTGTCAGAAGGACGTGGCTATTTTGAGGCAGAAGAATTGAAAGTAGGTCCTTTTTTAATCACGTTTATGGAAACCATCCATCCAGTGGTGTGCTATGCCATGCGGATCGTCGAAGAAGCGACTGGCAAAGTCTTTGTTTTTACAGGTGATTCCGGCTATTTGGAAAGTTTTGTAGAATTTGCTGAAAATGCAGACTTATTTCTAGCAGATACTTATCTGTTTGCTGGTAATGAACGACACAAAGCGCACTTTACGTCAAAAGAAGCGGGGGAACTTGCGAAAGCAGCAAAAGTCAAAAAGCTAGTATTGACCCATTTACCTCAATTTGGGGATCTTACACAATTACAGAACGAAGCGCAACAAGCTGCGGGTGATACAGTAGAAGTAGCACTAGCAAAAGTCGATAAAGTATTTGATATCTAGGAGGAAGACAATGATTTTTGTACCGAATGACAAGCATGATCCACGTATCAATCTAGCAATTGAACAATTTTTACTCCAAGAAATGCCTGTTGATGAACCGATTTTATTGTTTTATATCAATGAACCATCTATCATTATTGGGCGTAATCAAAACACGATCGAAGAAATCAATCGAGATTACGTTGAACAACAGGGCATCCATGTCGTTCGTCGTTTAAGTGGCGGTGGAGCCGTCTATCACGACTTTGGAAATTTAAACTTTAGTTTTATCATGCCTGATGATGGCGATTCTTTCCGTGATTTTGCTAAAGTTACTAAGCCAATTATTCAAGCTCTTCACGAATTAGGGGTATCTGGAGCAGAATTAAAAGGCCGAAATGATTTAGTGATTGATGGTATGAAATTCTCTGGTAATGCAATGTATGCAACGAATGGTCGAATGTTTGCCCATGGAACTATCATGTTTGATTCTGACATCAATGAAGTGGTCAATGCGTTAAAAGTAAAAAAAGATAAAATCGAGTCCAAAGGGATCAAATCGATTCGTTCTCGTGTGACCAATATCAAACCATTTTTACCTAAAGAAAAACAAGAAATGTTAACAGAAGAATTTCGTGATGAAATTCTATTAAAAATATTCGGAGTAGCAACGCTGGCAGAGGTTAATACGTATCAGCTAACAGACAAAGACTGGATCAAAATCAACGAAATCTCTGATCGATATTATCGTAATTGGGATTGGAATTATGGGAAATCACCTGATTTTAACTTTTCGAGACAAAAGCGGTATCCGATTGGTTCGATCGAAGTCCATCTGAATGTGTCACATGGTTTGATTGATGATGTGAAAATATTTGGTGACTTCTTTGGGTTAGGAGAGATAAAGGACGTCGAAGAAAAACTGATTGGACAAAGATATGATAAATCAGTTTTAAGTGATGTAGTAAAAACGATTGATATCAAAAAGTATTTTGGTGCGATCGAAGCTGAAGATTTTCTTGCTCTTTTATATTGATCGAATGTTAGTCATTAGTCAAAAACAGGGAACACCAATGATTGGTGTTCCCTGTTTTTTATCTTTTTTTGAGAAAGAGAACGAATATTATTTTGTCCGCTCAAACCTTCATTCAATGAATCAATTTTCCAATCTGCCAAAGACATTATATGCTTTTCTTGGGATTTGTTTTAGTCAATTGGATGATTAAACGATCTACCTGACTATCTTTTTCCTGAGTCAACGTTCCTGCATAACGTTCCGCCACATCTTGGATTATTTTTAAATCAAACTGTTCTTGTTCAGCAAAGTTTTCGGTAATTCCTTGTGAAAAGAGATTTGTTTCATAGTTTGCGCTATGTTCACAACGAATCAATAGTTGATTTTCTTTTTCCTGCATCGATAAATAAATTTTTCGATGCATTGGATCTTCAATGGCATGTGTTTCTCTAAAAGAATGTTCTAAGACATGAATCAGTATTTGGGTCAAGTCATCATCATTGACGGTCAATACTTCTGGTAGTTCGGCTTGAAACTTCACTTTGATATTTCGCTTTGATGCAATTTCTTGATAACGAGCTAAAATAAGATTAGTGAGTTGGTGAGAGGAGTAAGAGAAAATAAATTCAAAATTTCGAGCATTAGTTAAGATAGTTTGCACATAATTTTGTACTTCATCGGTTTCTTCTTCCTTGACCAAATGTTCTAAGTTTTCCATAGTTTGGATAAACTCAGTTCTTAATGTACTGATTTCTTGAATGTGATCACGTAGCTGATCATAATGCTGTTCAAGTAAATCCGATTTTGTTTTCAAGAAATTAACAGTTCGCTGATGCTTATCAAAGCTGATGATATACTCGATAATATTATAACAAATGATAATAATCAGAATAATCATAAATAGAATAGTAGACCAATTAATATTTGCATTATAAATACCTAATGATGGTTGGATATAAAGCATACAATGGAAAATGGCAATCAGCACAATCCACGGTGTACAAGCAATGAAAAAACGATTATTCCGATAGGCTTCCCCAACACAGACAAGGGAAGTAACTAATGTACTGATTACACTAACCGCATTAACAATGGGCATTAGTTCAGTTAATTCTCCTACTGTCATCAATGAATAAATAAGGACACCTATTTGGATGGAGACTTGCAGAAAACAAAAGAGACCATATATTTTTTGATAATGTTTCATTCGGGATAAATAATACAATACCAGAAATACTGAAGTTAAAATAGTAAATGTATCAGATAAAATCGAATGAACGATTGGTTCAAAAAGGATGCCGCTTAATATATCTTCAGAGATTGATTCAAACCCTAAGACTAACGCAAAACAACTGAGAATGATCAGTGAAATATCTAGTGTCTTTTTTTTGTAAAGCTTAAAAATGGCGTACACCAATATCCCAATTCCTAAAAAGATGGCAATGATCATGGTAACTACTTGAGGAACAGATTGGGAAAAAATAAAGCTGATGATTGGTCCCGTATTTCCAACATAAACTTTTGGTGGAATACCCGAATAGTTTTCATATGGTGAAGTAACTTCGATTTTTAAGTGTTCACCAGCATAATGTGTAGGCAGATCAATAACTGCCAAAGATAAACCAGGATGAAGTTGGTCTTGTTCATTTGTTCGATCATATAAAAGTTGATCATTTAAATAAACTTTTATCCATTGGTTGTTTCCCCGAATCACTAAGTTCGAATCATCCATCTCTTCTTTTAATATAGTTTCCATCACAAAAGTTTCATTTCTTTCAACTGTTGGAAGGTAACTAATATAATGACTATCAAAACGAAAATCAGGTTCATTTTTTAAGTAAAATTCCCATGAATTTTTTATTTCTTTGACCTTTCCACTATCAGAAGGAGTAAAAATATAATAAAAGAAATATACTGTTATCATTAAAAATAACGTTGATAATAGAATGGTGAAAAACCATTTTATCTTTAATGAGTTCGCTTTTTTAAAATATTCAATGTTATTAAAAAAGTTCATAATGTGTCCTTTCTAAAAGTAACATTTTTTTTAGGGTAAACGTTTTTTGTTTTCTAGTCAATCATAAACCTGCATAAAGTTAGATAACCAGAGTTATTTTTTAGATTTTTTTTAAAATTCTTTCAATTCGTTGTAGAAGAAATAGAGTTAAAATTGATAAAATTAAATCGTTATTATATGATGGGAAATAAGAAATGAGTAAAGGGAGTGGAAACTAGTGCCATTTTATAAAAAAATAACCTATATTAGTTCAATTACACTGATTGTTATTTTAGCGATCATTTTGAGCATTATTTTACTTCCTAAAATAGCTGGTCTATCAACCCATATTATTGAAGATCGTGGTATGAGTCCTTACTATAGCCAAGGAAGTTTGATCTATGTACGTCCGAAGAAACCAGAAGAATTGTTGGTTGGTGACGTGATTACGTACTATGAAAACTCAGGAGAGCAAATAACCACCCGACGAGTGATCGCAGTGGAAAAAGACCATCAAGACTTTTATACTAAAGCAGATAGTTCTACGCAGACCGAATCCGGTGTAGTGGGGAGAAGATACATCATTGGAACGCCCATTTTTCAGATTCCCTATATTGGCATTCTTTTATCAAAGTCAGCATTTACTTGGATGCGCTGGCTATTTTTTACCATCGCCTTTTGTTTGACAGGTATTACAGCTTGGAATATGCTAGATGAATTTGAAAAAAAGAAAAGTTTCAATCGGTTTTTTACTCATAGCCAACGAAAAGGAAAGTGAGTGTAAATTTGTTTGCAACTTGTGGATTTGTCAGGTTCTTCGTATAATAATTTGGAAGAGGAGGCAGATTATGCGTAATGAAATGATGCATCGTCCGGTAGTAAAAGAAGAGTTAGTTGATTTTATGCGGACAAAACAGAAAAAACTGTCTGGAGAGCTTGGTTTGATTGAAGAAGAAGCCCATTTAGCGGAAGTACCGATCATTCCCCATGAAACAGTCGTATTCATGCAGTTTTTATTAGGGCAATTAAAACCAAAGAATGTTTTAGAAATTGGTGCAGCTATTGGTTTTTCTTCTAGTTTGATGGCTCAATTAATCAGTGAAAAAGGTCACGTCACGACGATCGATCGTTTTGATGTTATGATCAAAAAGGCCAAGGCAACTTATGAAAGACTTGGCTTAACCGAAAAAGTTACTTTACTAGAAGGACAAGCGGCTGATATTTTACCAGAACTAACTGGGCCTTATGATTTTATTTTTATGGACAGTGCCAAATCGAAATATATTGAGTTTTTACCAGAATGTTTACGTCTGCTAAAAAAAGGTGGCGTTTTGATGGTTGATGATATTTTTCAAGGCGGAACGATTTTATTGCCTGATGAAGAGATTCCTAGAGGCAAACGTGCCATTCATCGTAAATTAAATGAATTTTTACAGGTCGTCATGACCCATCCAGACTTGACTTCCACATTAGTGCCGCTAGGTGATGGTGTGATCTTGATAACTAAAGAAAAAGAGCAAATTCATCTACCTTAAGAGTATTTACCTTGTTACGACAAAAAGCTTGCTTTTTGTCGGACACTAGGTAAAAGAGGAACGCTTTCTATTGAGCAATCTTTTTTATTGATAAAATAACTATTTCATATTGACAGAACCAAAATGATTCTATATAATTATTTTTGTTCCGAAAAAGCTGTCATAGTAGCTCAGCTGGATAGAGCATCCGCCTTCTAAGCGGACGGTCGGGGGTTCGAATCCCTCCTGTGACGTAAAAAAAACCAAAACCGGTAGAAACTTTCGTTTCTACCGGTTTTTCTTTGTTCTGGTAGTTGGACCAAATGGGTACGTAGCAAGTATTCTTATGATACGCAGTCTAGTCAGGTAGGACCTAGGTATGTGTTAAAAAAGAATATATTGGATGTTTTTCTAAGTAAAAGGAGTAGGTAAAATTTTTACTCTACAAATTCATACATTCGTGTATTTTAACTTCGTTTAAGCAGAAATCAGTCCATCCTCTATAGGTGGATGATGTTTGATATCAGGGGATCCAAGGCTTTTTTAATCGCTACAAGTGTATTTGTTTTTTTATTTTTGAACGGTTCGGCTATACTTATTCTAAGCCGATAGGCAGAAATGAATAGGGGGAGAAAATATGTCGATTATTTCACAAATTATCATTACATTAGTTGCAATTGAATTTTTTTATATCATGTATTTAGAAACCTTTGCTACAACTTCTAAAGCAACTGGCAGAGTATTTAAAATGAGTCAAAAAGAATTAAGTAATTCGTCGGTACAAACGTTATTTAAAAATCAAGGTGTTTATAATGGATTGTTAGGTATTGGTTTATTGTATGCCACTTATATTTCGTCTGCACCAAAAGAAATGGCAAGTTTGTTATTGATTTATATTGTATTGGTCGCAGCTTACGGTAGTATCACTAGTGACAAACTAATTATTTTGAAACAAGGTGGTCTGGCAATCATTGGATTACTGACTCTTTTGATTTGAGTTAATCTTATTTTATAAAAATTTTCATGAAAACGCCTGTAACTTTGTGAAAAAGCTGACATGAGTTAGAAAAATATGCTATTCTAGTAGTTGCGTGTTTCGTAAAATTTTTATAAAAAAGGAGTCTCTAGGTTGTTCAAAAAGTATATTTTTTTACTAAATGAAGAATTTGACGGATATGATCGTCAAAAATTCCAAAAAGATTTATTAGCTGGTATTACTGTAGCTGCAGTAGCTTTACCTTTAGCGTTGGCGTTTGGCGTGTCCAGTGGTGCAAATGCTGCGGCAGGATTAATTACAGCGGTTATTGCTGGACTTATTATTGGTGGCTTGTCAGGTGGTTTTTATCAAATTTCAGGACCAACAGGCGCAATGGCTGCGATCTTGATGTCGATTGCAGCTACTCAAGGGATGTCTGGGGTGTTACTGGCGACATTTTTAGCAGGACTGTTATTGCTAGTGGCAGGCATTTTTAGATTAGGAACATTGACCTCTTTTATTCCAGCTCCAGTGATTACTGGATTTACTTCGGGAATTGCTATTATCATTGCCTTGGGTCAAGTGGATAACTTGTTTGGTGTCCATTCAGAAGGTGCAAATGTGATTGAGAAGTTTCTTAGCTATCAGACCTTTGGCTTTTCGATAAATTTTTCCTCCTTTATTATGGGATTATTAGTGATCATCGGAATGATTATCTACCCCAAAAAATGGGCTCAAACTATACCAAGTTCTTTGATGGCAATTATTCTTGCAACGGTTGCGATGTTCTTGTTTCACTTGCCGATAGCAACCGTGGGAAAAATTCCACAGACGTTGATCAGTAGCGATCGCTTAACGTTTGCAGCCTTTCATCTTGATTCTTTAAAAGAAGTGATGGTGCCAGCGATTAGCATTGCCTTGCTTGGCATGGTGGAAAGTTTGCTCTGTGGTGCTTCTGCGGGACGAATGGCAAACAAACCATTGGACAGCAACCAAGAACTTGTTGCGCAAGGAATCGGAAATCTAGTTTTACCATTTTTTGGAGGCATTCCAGCGACAGCTGCGATTGCCCGAACAAGTGTGGCAATTAAATCAGGGGCACAGACTCGTTTAGCTGGTATCATTCATGCTTTGGTTTTGTTTTTATCTATGATTATTTTTGCACCAATTATGTCAAACATTCCTATGCCAGCTTTGGCAGGAGTGTTGATTGTTACTGCTTGGCGCATGAATGAATGGGAAACGATCAACGTCTTGTTCACTAAGAGATATTGGTCTGGCATCTTATTATTTTTGATTACTATGGGATGTACCGTGATTTTTGACTTAAGTATTGCGATCGTCATCGGCATTATCGGTGGCTGTATTTTCTTTGTGATCAAAAGTGCGGCAATCACGATCTCGGTTGAAACAATCGATTGGGAACGAATGGATTTGCCAGAAACGAAAAAATTAGATAATTGGACAGTTGTCTATATTAGCGGACCACTCTTTTTTATGTCTGCTGAAAAATTAAAAAATACATTAGCTGATTTAAATCAAAAAGAGGGGATCATTTTTTCTATGCGTGGTGTTCCAAGTATTGATTTAACTGCCCGAGCTGTTTTTGATGAGTTTCAAGAAAAAGCTGAAATGCGAGAACAAACGATTATTTACACCTCGCTACAACCAGAAGTAGAAAAACAACTACAGCATTTATGGCAAAAAGCTGGCTTTGAACAACACCAAACAGTAGCGCATGCACTCTCAGCGCTGCATGAACAATATACGTAATCAGTCATGAGCAGGAGAAATGTTTTTGAGAAGCAGGGCAAACAAAGTGTTTTTTGCAGTGTTTAATTAAAATAAGCTATAAAAATTCAAAAATCCCGAAACAGCTTTTTTCTGTTTCGGGATTTTTTACCTATGGAAGCTGTGGCTATTGATTGCTAGGATCTTTCTCGAGATAGTTTGCTAAGGTAAGCCAGTCTTTGCGGATCACGTCAGCTAATGTTCGATTGTAAAAAATAGCTGCAGGATGGAAAAGCGGGAGGATCTGGTAGCTTTTATCACTCCACTCGTAAGCATCTTTTTGTTGATTCAGTTTTAAAATAGGCCCAGTATAAAGCTGACCATGATTTTTAGAGATCGTATAAGCAAAACCTAATAACCGTTGCAAACCGATATTGCCTAATGTAGCAATCAAATGGGGCTCGACATGTTCGATTTCATAATCTAGGATCGGCGCATGAGCGAATACTTCCGCTTTCGTTGGTGTCCGATTCGGATAAACAGTTTCTGCTTGCTGAGTTCGTTTATTGAGTCGTTGGACTGTCCGATAAGGTCGACTTCTGACTGCACTAGTAATATAAACATCTTCTCTTGTCAAACCAGCTAGAGCAAGAGTTTGCATTAGTTCTTTGCCTGCTTGTCCGCTAAAAGGAATATGATTATCGATTTCTGTTTTGCCAGGAGCTTCACCTACCAGCATGAGTTTTGGGTGGAGTGGGCCTTGACCAGCAACGAAACCTTCTACCGCACGACCTTGCATACGAATCGTTGCTTCTTGAACCAATTCATCAGGATAGATCATTCGTTTACCTCCTTCGTCTTCACTAACATTATAATGAGCAAAAGTGAAAATTGCGATTGATTGACTTAAGAAAAGTTCTAGAATCTAGAGTTGACGAATGCGCTAGTTTCTGGTAATCTAGTACTGTTGTAATTGTGGACTCCACAGCTACAACCGCACAGAACGAGTTTGTAAGTACAGGTAACTGTCACTCTGGATGGCGAGTCTAAGTCTATTATAAGGAGGTGCTTTATAGCATGTACGCAATTATTAAAACTGGTGGTAAACAAGTAAAAGTTGAAGTTGGACAAGCAATCTACGTTGAAAAACTTGACGTTGAAGCAGGTGAAAAAGTTGTTTTTGACGAAGTTATCTTAGTAGGTGGCGAAACTACAAAAGTAGGCGCTCCAATTATTTCTGGTGCAACTGTTGAAGGTACTGTTGAAAAACACGGCAAACAAAAGAAAGTCGTTACTTTCAAATACAAACCTAAAAAACATTCACACCGTAAACAAGGTCACCGTCAACCATACACAAAAGTGGTTATCGACGCGATCAACGCTTAATTAGCGCTTGAGAAAGAAGGCCTGAATAATGATCAAAGGAACATTTAAACGTAATGACGCTGGTCAAATCGTTTCATTTACTTTGACAGGGCATGCTGATGCTGGTCCTTATGGGAGTGATATCGTCTGTGCAGGAGTTTCTGCATTAGCGATCAGTACTGTCAATGGGATTGCTTCATTAGCTGGTTTTGAACCAATTGTCGAAATGAATGAAGAAGAGGGCGGTTATTTATATACCGAAGTCACTTCAGGATTGACACAAGAGCAAAACAATATTGCCGAGATTCTATTAGAAAATCTCTTGTTGGGATTACAATCGATAGAAGCTGAAAATTCAGAATATATCCAAATTAAAACAATTAATGATAAATAGGAGGTGCAGACCATGTTGTTATCAATGAATCTACAATTCTTTGCCCACAAAAAAGGTGGCGGTTCTACATCTAACGGACGCGACTCAGAATCAAAACGTCTAGGTGCTAAACGCGCTGACGGACAAACAGTTACAGGTGGATCAATTCTTTACCGTCAACGCGGTACAAAAATTTATCCAGGTGTGAACGTGGGTATTGGTGGAGACGACACTTTATTTGCTAAAGTTGACGGAGTAGTACGTTTCGAACGTAAAGGCCGCGACAAAAAACAAGTGTCTGTTTATCCAGTAGCTCAAGAAGCTTAATAAACAAACTGCTCTATCTCTTGTGTAGCAAGGGGTGGAGCTTTTTTTGTTAATTAAGAGAATTTTTTTGACCATACTTTTGACCATACTTTCTTAGAAGTTAATATAATTTGTTAGTTTTTGTGTTGTTTCTTCTTTTTTACTATTAGTAATGTGTGTATATGTGTCCATAGTAGTTTTTATATTTGCGTGCCCCATTCTTTCTTGTACTTCTTTGTGATCTGCACCAGCCTCATATAGCATTGATGCATGAGTATGTCTAAAACCATGCAGACCGATATAGGGTAAGGCGGCACGCTCACGATATACATTGTATCTTTCTGTTACTGCCTGATTAATTGTGAAACTATTTTCGTCATTGGTAAACAAATAATTAGCTTTGGTAAATCCCAATTGAAACAAGTACTTTCTTTGTTCAAGCTTCCAAAATTTTAATTGTTTTATAGTTTTTTCATCTAAATAAATTATTCGATTTGATTTTTTTGTTTTAGGAGTTTCAGATATATAATATTTGTCTGATCGGGCTACAGTTTTTTTAATGGTCATTTCATGTGTTTTAAAATTAATATTGTCCCAAGTAAGTGCTAATATTTCACCGATTCTACATCCGCTGAATGCTAATAGTCTAAAGAGCGTATAGTCTCTGTTTTTAAAATATGGATTCTGTTCTTTAGATACTTCACTTAGAAATAATTCCAACTGTTCTTTTGTATATAATTTTAATTTCTTTTCTGTTTTAATTTGTGGTTTTGGAATAATTAAATTTAATGTTGGGTTATCAGATGTTAAACCAATATTTATAGCATATTTAAAAACTTTGTTCATATAGTTAACGAAAAGAGAGTACTGTTTTGAAGTGCCTTTTTCACTCCAATCATTTACTATTTTTTGACAATATGCTGTATTAATTTTAGAAAGTTTAATATTTCCAAATTTTGGATATATGTGTTTGTTAAAGATGATTTTAGTCCTTGAATATGAACTTTCTTTCACGGTTTTTTTATAGTTTTCTAGCCATAATTCTGCTGCTTTTTTGAAAGTAGTATTTGTACTTATTGGCATTCCTGCTTTTTGTCGTTCTAATTCCAATCTAGAAAGTGCGATTTTCGCCTCTTTTTGTGTTTTGAATCCTCTTTTAGTTGTATATCTCTTTTTTCCAGTTAATGGATCAATACCAAGATATGTCTTGAAGTACCACGCTTTTTCACCATTTTTCTTCTGGTATTGTTTAATCATTGCCATAAAATTCAACTCCTATTCTAATTCTATTTCTAAAATACTGTTATCAAATGATTCTAAAATCTCATTTTTTTCTATAAAATCAATCCATTCTTGATATCCGTTGTATTTTGGAATTCCTAAATGAGATTTAAGTTTTTGATAGGTATTCGTCACGATTTTTTTCCATTCTTCTTCGCCAGTACTAATTATTTTATCATTATCCCACTTTTTTGTTTTTCCAGTTCGTTTACTGTTTTTTGATATTTGATAGTCTTTCCATTTTGTTAAAAATATATGTTTTGAATTAGAGTTATTTTCTAACCATTCTTTGAATTCTTGATATTGCATATTTTTCTCCTTTCGAATGTATGTTCTTAT